>ERZ795046.2366-NODE-2366-length-16705-cov-4.759580_pt1 | contig 16705 bp, 13 predicted proteins | sample MGYA00375130_ERZ795046 | MGnify/ENA primary metagenome ERZ795046 (study PRJEB30175, sample SAMN05720202) | activated sludge metagenome | isolation source: anaerobic digester from wastewater treatment plant | place: Japan | collected 2015-05-15 ...
ACCGTGACTGCAGTTCCAACGGAGAGCATAAGCGGTTCCCGCTGTTTGAGTGGTTCGATGGAGACCTCACTGTTTGAACCGACGACCCGATCCATGAGTTTGACCGAGAACCACATCTTCTCCCAGACCGGTGGCAGTTTGCCGACATGGCCAAGGACCTGACCGGCAAGCATATCGCTTTTTGTGATGGCCGGATCAAGTTTTGTTCCGATGGCAAGAAGACTGCCGGGAGTTGCCACATGGACCTTCTTTTGCCCCTTGTGAATCTCCGTCACCTTGGTGATTATCGGCTCCCATTTTGTCTTATTCTCAACCTGATTCTGGATACCTGGCCTGATCTCAATCTCGGCTCCGTCCTCAATAAGTCCCCTGATCAGGGATCCTCCGACCACTCCTCCTTTCACATCTTTCCAGCTGCATCCCGGACGGTTTACATCAAATGAACGGGCGATGAGCATAACCGGATCTGCTTCAGGATGGCGTGATGGTTCAGGAATTACCTCGTCCAGAGCCTGAATAAGTGCCCAGATATTGATATTTTTTTGTGCTGATACCGGTATAATGGGTGCATTCTCGGCGATGGTTCCCTTAACAAAAGCCTTAATCTCCTCATAATTTCTGAGAGCCTCTTTATGGGATACCACATCAATCTTGTTCTGGACGATGACAATTTTCTTTATCCCTACCAGTTCGAGGGCCATGAGGTGCTCTTTTGTCTGTGGCTGCGGACACCGGTCTGCTGCTGATATCACCAGCATCGCCCCGTCCATGAGGGCAGAACCTGAGAGCATGGTCGCCATAAGGGTCTCGTGCCCGGGAGCATCAACAAAAGAGACTGCACGAACCGGTTCAGTCTCACTGTTACACCGGGTGCATACCGGGGTTGTGGTCAGCCCTTCAGGACCCCGGCATTTTCTGCACCGGTAAAATACTGCATCGGCATATCCCAGTCGTATGGATATACCTCGTTTCATCTCCTCACTATGTCTGTCAGTCCAGACGCCGGTGAGGGTATTTACCAGCGTGGTCTTTCCATGATCGACATGACCGACCACACCGATATTGGTATTTGGAATCAGTTCTTCTGGCACCAGCTATTCAACCTCCTTACGTATTTCCATCGGATCCTACTTATAGCCATAACCGAAGAGACCTGGAACAGAAAGCATGGGTGATGCTGATCTGCTCCGGCTAGTCCCGTTCAGTATCCTTCGTTATCCTGCGCCTGAACAGGCACCATCCAGTGATGGCGGCTCTTCCATCGCTTCCTTTTCGATCTGACGCCGTTCGCGCTCGATTCGTGCAAGTTGTTCATCCCGGTCTATCTCATGTTCACTTTTCCTGATTGATTCTGCCGGAATGAGCTGATCGAGACGGTACAACAGACCGGTCGAATCAAGTTCAGCAAACCGTTTCCCATGCGTATCAACCAGTCGGGTAATGGTTCCGGATGTCCCGGTACGGGGATATCGGACATACGCACCGGCCTCCAGTATTATCTCCTGATTCATATCTCCCTTTTTTCTCCTGCACCTGATTTATACCCTCTGTCCATTCACAACCTGCTCCTCGGTGACTGCATATTCTGCCCCGGTCTTTGTATTCCGGTATTTGCCCAGCACAGTAACTGCACCGGTGCTCGTCTCGGTCGGATACGGCACCGTAAAGGTACCATTCACACTTTGTGTCCGGTAGATGAACTCACGTCCAGCATTTGTTTTTATAGGGACCTCCAGTATACCGTCACCGGGAATCTGTGCACCCTTCACATGCTCAAAAATCTTGACATATCGCAGATCATGCATGTCAGCAGGGGTGGTTCTGGTACTGGACTCATAGATGAGCCGGAAATGATTCAGTGCCGGGACCGGTTCGACGGGATCGGTATAGCCGAAATTGGCCAGGATGACATCATACTGTGGGTTTTCCTGAGCATTAAATGAGTTTAGGAGTGCTTTCCCGGCTGTGTAATTAGTTTGTGCTCCGTCAACAACAACCGGTGCAGAAAGACCGCTTGCTGATGGTTTCATGTACCGCAGGAAGTACACATTTCCGGGCTCAGTGTATGAACCATCAAAGTTATGGAGACGTGAAATCATCGTCTGATAATATTCATTGGTAAGGAGCGGGTAGTTCATTCCTGACTTTGGATTATCAGGATTGGGGAAGATAAATGTCCGCTGGTAGGGGGAGACACCAACATCCGGGTTATCCCAGGTGGACATGGCCCAGAACTTTCCGGTATCCATCTCATAGTCTGTGATAACATACTTCGTCTTCAGATTGGTAAGAATCTGATCTGCCTCGCTCTCATTTTGTGTCATGAAAAATCTGGCAGAACCATTCGGCCCGTTCACTCCGTACTGGAACGGGTTCGCATTCGGCATCCGTTTGCCAAGAAATGTGATGATATGTCCGTAATCCCACCAGGACATGACCCCGTAGGCACTGTCCGGATATGTGAAATTCTGCTCATCATATATGGCAAAATAATCAACTCCTGGATCAGGGGTGTTCTTATTCATCCATTCTGTTGCCTCTCTCCAGTCCGGGTTCAGGTTGTATGCTCCCATCATCAGATCCCGCCCCAGGGCCTGATACGAGAAGAGAAGAGCCAGAAGAATAATAATCACAACGAAAATGTATGATCCGGTTTTTACCGGACCTGATACATGACCGGTTTTTGCTTTCCCTGTATCATGACCCTTCCCGGTTTTTTTCTTACCTGACTGATCGTCTTCCCCTCCTGATATTTTCGATTTGAATGGGGAGGGGAGGGGGATGAGATCAAGTGCAAACCCGACTGCAATACCACCCAGTATTGCCACCGGCACAGCAAGATAATACTCATATCTGATATGCTGACAGGTTGCGTAAAAGATGACAACCGCCCAGATCAGGGTGAATGCATGAGACGGACAGAGTTCTTTTCGTATCCGGTACAGGAGCACGGCTGCTCCGGCACCAAAGAGGAGAAGACTGTACTGGAAGGTTCTCCATGCATCCTCAAAGCTCCATGCCCTCGCTTCCTGTATCGTCTTCCAGTGGATATCATCAGATCCAAAGAATGCGTTGGCATTTGCCATCATGTATCCAAAGAGGTCAGGAAGGATGAGTGCAAATGCAATGATGCCAAGAGCGGTCACCCCGACAATTGCACCCACATACACCCAGTATGGTTTATCCCTGAGCTGGTACGAAAATCCGAACAGGAGGATGTTTGCGAGGATAAGGAGGGCATATGCTATCGGATGGCCGATGGTGTAATAATTCAGTCCTCCTTGCGAGTGTACCCCGATAAAGAAAAATCCGATGATCGCTACGAGAAATGTGACCGAATTAATAACCAGTGCTGATGCCCCCAGATGCCCGATATACCGCTGAATGATAAACCAGACCGGGGTAAATATGCCGACAATGAGAGCAAATAATAACATGGTCGGCATGAGGGCAAGCCCGATCACATAGGCAATACCACATAGCAGTCCCAAAATAACCGGGATCCTCCAGGTCTCTTTATTTTTCAGATCTACCGGATGTTTTCTGCTATACACCAGCGCTGAAATATAACAAAGACAGAAGAGTGTGCTGAAAAAGAACTCTCCTGCATGATGATCCAGGTATCCGTAATAGGACCTGAAGAAGAACTGCCCTGGGACGATGGCGATGAAAAATGCCGCTGCAAGTCCTGCTTTCCAGTTGGCAACCTTATTCACCAGGAGGTAGATCACCGGGACCATAAGGGCTGCAAGTGCACAGGGGATAAAGAGGGTTACCGAAATAATTTCTGTTCTCGTTACTGCGCCGGTGAGCAGACAAAGGGTCGCTCCCAGGAATGGAAAGAGTGGCCCCCAGTGCATCGGCTGCCCGTACGGAAAGTAGGTCATCGGATCAAACCAGGCAATATTTGGATAGTTTGCAATGACCTGTTCGATCCTTCTGAGCTGATAGGTTGGATCATCCATCCCGACGAACATCAGCACATCTGCATTAGGAGAAAATGCAGGAATTGTTCTGATAATGAATGAAAAAAAAGTGATCAGGAGGATGATTGCCCCCAGCAGAATAGAAAATGGTTTTATATATCGTGAATATTCCATCATATCACGCTCGCTCAATCGTGTGAATACTACATCTGTTTTGTGGATCCATATAGAAGTTCATCTGATCCTGCACAATATCCACTATCCTATACCTGACTTCGTATCCCAGTCGTTTTATCTTTGATATGTCAGCAAACAAAATCGGGACATCTGATGGTCTGAACCGCTGGCTGTCAAACTCAATCGGGATGGTCTTCTCCGGAGTTTTTACAAGGATTCCCCCATCATGAGGTCCGAACTCCATAGTACCATCAAGTAACATCCGGTCAACTTTTGTCTTCTCAAACTGTACTCCAAAGACCGCGTCAGTGTCAGGCTCAAGAGGATCTTTCAGACATCGGGCAGTTTTTGTCGTGCATATCTCCTGCACTGGCATGCCACATGCCTCAATACTATAGAGTATATAACTCAGTACAGAGGTGGTTCTGTTCGATCCCTGATTATACACATCACCTGGCTTTCCCTTCATGGCAAGCAGCTGATACCCCTGCACGATATCTTCTATATGTGACCAGTCACGAAACGCATTCACATTTCCTATCGTTATTTTGTCAGTCTCCTGGCACCTGAAATGACTGACCTGGCTGGTGATAACCGAGGTCACAAACTGGATTCCCCGGCCTGCTCCTTCATGATTGAATGCTCGTGATACAATCCCCTTCAGTCCATACGTGTAAAAATAATTCCGAAAAAGATAATCCCCGTAGACCTTGGAGACTGCGTACGGAGACATCGGCCTTAGTGGATTATTCTCATGAATCGGGAGTTCAGGGATCGTATCCGGTTCTGGAAAGATACTGCCGTATTTCTCCTTCAGTCTGGTGTACTGCTCATCAGAGCTGATGACAAGCCCGTACTCCTCACTGGTTCCGGCAAAGACCATGACCGGGTCGACTCCTTTCAGTCTGACCGCTTCGAGCAGGTTATTTGTTCCAAGGCCATTTATCTGGGCGGTTTCAAGGGGATGAGAGAAGGATCGCGGGACAAATGACTGGGCTGCCAGATGGAAGATAACATCAGGCTCTGCAACATCAATTGCGTTTGCAATACCAGTCAGGTCTTCTAATCCTGCTTCCACGTACGTGATTGCCCGTTCAATCTTCTTGTGTGCTACATTCTTTGGTATAGTGCCATCTGATCGCCGTCGGACCATTCCGTACACGTTCGCCCCCTTATCAAGAAGATCGCGGGCGAGATATGAACCGGCAAATCCACTGACACCGGTGATCAGGACGTTTTTATCTTTCCAATTCATTTGCTGGTACTCACAAAAATTTCAGGATGTATGTTCATCAGTACGATATTCATGCAGGCAGGTATGCACATACGTTGCGAGTTGTTCCTTAAATATCTTATAATCAAACTGTTCTGCCTTTCTTCTGGCTTCAGGTCCGAACCGTGACGGATCGGTATCAACCATCCGAATCGCTTCTGCGATATCCCAGCTGGCGGGTGCAACCAGAAAACCGGTATAGGCATGAGTGACTGTTTCCTGGTATCCTCCTTCACAGACAGCAACTACCGGCTTTTCACAGGCCATAGCCTCAAGCGGGGTAAGGCCGTAATCCTCGTCAATGGCAGTCGTGAGAAATCCCCTGCAGCTTCCATACAGGTTCAGAAGTTCCTCATCAGGTACAGGACCAAGAAAAGTGACATTTTGAGGTGCTTCCCGGACCAGGTACTCATACTCAGGATAAATCTTTCCTGCAATCACCAGTTTTTTATCAGGGAGAAGGCGAAAAGCATCAATTTGCAGATCAATTCGCTTCCACTTATCAATTCTGCTGACTGAGAGCCAGAAGGTGCCATATCCTTTATTCTGATATTTTTCAATATGGATGGGCGGGTAGATGACTGTTGCGGGTTTTTGATATGCTTTCCATATTCTGGTTCTGACCGTGTGGGAGATTCCGGCCAGACATCTGACATGCTTTTTGACATAGCGTTGGTCCAGGTACCGGAAAAATGCCAGGATAATCCTAAAGATCTCCCGCTTTCCTGGTGGTAGTGATGCAAGGGTCGGATAGTACATGTCATATAAAGCTCTCCGTGGTGTCAGCATCAGGTAGGTATGCGGGATCTTTTTTGAGAGAAAACGTAATGCCATATCATCAGTCGCTATGTAAAAGTCATAATCCAGATGGAGGCGTTTAAAGAGCATCATCCCAGCCAGCTGGAAAAGCGGCTCGCCTGGCAGGGTTTTATGAAGCGGACAGAACCTGACATGTGCAGCATCAGGATATATTGTGCAGAAGTCGTCACTGACCGATAAACAGACGATGGTGGCATTAAGGGCTCGTGCCATGTCTATAAAAAACCTCTCTGCACCGCCTGGAATTTTAAAATCCATACAGCAAAGAATGGCAATTCTCATGTATCCTCCTGAAGGGTGATACCAATCTCATCCATAAACCGCTCTGCAATCCGCCCCCATCTCATCTCATCCGGAGGTTCAAACCTTCTGTTTTTTTGATGAACAATCATATCCGCGAGTGCATGAGATAGTCCCTCACTATCTCCCGGTCTGACAAACCTAGTCCCTGCATAGGACCCAAGGCTTTCAACAAGTCCGCCCACCTTTGTAGCCAGAATTGGAAGGCCGTATGCAATCCCGATATGGGCTACCCCGCTCTGGGATGCACGGGTATACGGGAGCACAAGAATGTCTGCTGCGGAAAAAAATACTGGTATGTCCCCATCTGCAATATACCGGTTTTCAAGCAGTATTCTGTCAGACTGTGGTGAGTGATGAATGAGATCTATTGACTGCTGATCCTCCCATGCTTCACCGGCAATAATGAGAACTGTCTTCTCCAAAATCGTATGAGGAAGCGTTTCAAATGCCTGAATAAGATATGCCACTCCTTTGTAGGGTCTGAGAAGTCCAAAAAACAGCAGAACCGTTTTTCCATCAACACCCAGGTTTGATTTACTCTCCATCTTATCAAGGATTGGATACTGGTCATACAGACCATGCGGGATTGTTGCTATCCGCGACGGATGAATCCGGTACTGAGTTGCGATCAGATCACGGTCATGCTCTGAATGAACAATAAATCTGGATGCACGTCTTCTTATGACTCGTCCCATCCCTTTTGCATAGGTACGGAGCGGGAGGATTGCATATTCCAAGGGATCGACGACCTCGTGAAATTCTATGATTATTTTTGTTCGTCCGGCCGTCAGGAGAACGAGGGCAAGAAACATATGCACAACACTCGATGTCCACCATTCAAAAATGACTACATCAGACTTTCGGATTCTATTGGCCCCTTCTGCCCATGAGAACGGATTATACCAGTCCAGAACCTCGGCAACATGAATAGATCTGGAAAGACAGACACAGCTCTCATTCTTTCCGACTCGTCTCCATCCGGGAAAAAGTCGCTTTGGGAGCATATTCCGAAAGAGAACTGCATAAACCGTACTCGTTTCTGCCAGCGCATTACAGAGTCTGATGGTATAATAACTGATCCCTGATAAAAACCGGGTTGACGGGCCGACAACCGAAATAATAGGTTTTTTTGTAGTATTCATTCTACAGTGACACTCTTTGCGAGGTTTCGTGGCATATCAATCTCTCTGCCGAGCCGGTTTGCGGTATAATATGCCAGGAGCTGCAGAAGTACGGTGGAGGTCAGGACCTGGATCCAGGGATGAGCTTTTGGCAGAGGGATGGTAACATCTGCAATATCCCTGACGTCGCTGTCGTCATCATTTCCGATTGCTATGATCGGTGTTCCGCGGGCTTTCATCTCCTTCATGTTGCCTAGCATGACTTCATACGCAGGTCCGGGGGTACAGATGGCAATGACCGGTGTTGCAGGGGATAATAATGCGAATGGGCCATGTTTGATCTCGCCGGCAGCATACGCCTCGGCATGGATATACGAGATCTCCTTCATCTTCAGGGCCCCCTCCATCATGACCGGGTAAAAGACTCCACGGCCGACATAAAAGAGATGTTCTGCCGCACTGCAGAGATCCACTGCATCAGTGAGATCGGTCAGGAGAACCTGCTCTATGGCATACCGTGCATGAGAGAGGATATCATAACATCGGCCACCGGAGAGGATGTTTACAATCTGCATGAGAACTCCGACCTGGGCGATGAATGATTTGGATGCTGCCACACTGATCTCAGGTCCGGCATGCATGAGGATCGTGTCATGGGCACTCCGGGTTATTGAGCTGTTCAGCACATTGGTAATCGCAACCGTCTTTACATTATTGCAGATGCCCTTTCTGATAGCCGCCAGGGTGTCAGCGGTCTCGCCACTTTGTGATATCCCGATGATCACATCACTGAACGGGACAGGGGTATACTTGTATTCTGACCCGAGCTCCAGCCTGACCGGGATGCCACACGCCGGTTCGATCAGATACCGGAAGATCATGCCGGCATGATACGAACTACCGCATGCAACAACGGTCATGGAGGATGCCTGACGCAGGGATGATGGTAGTGTCTCCTCAGAAACCGCGTGTAATGCCTGATGGATCGCGTCCGGTTGTTCAAAGATCTCCTTGAGCATGTAATGGGCAAATCCGCCCTTCAAAACCCGGTCTGGTGTCCAGGTTATCTCCTTGATCTCCCGTTCTGCTGGAGTATCTCCAAAGTACACAGTATATGAATCAGGTTTGAGTTCTGCAATATCTCCATCATCAAGATAGACAACCCGTGAGGTATACTCAAGAAGCGGTGTGATATCAGATGCAGCAAAGATCTCCCCGTCCCCGATTCCTAAAACGAGAGGACTCTGGTTTCGGGCAGCGATAAGGCGTTTTTCACGTGCAGAGATGATCAGCAGGGCATAGGATCCGGAAAGAAGCGGGAGGGTTTTTCTGACTGCCTCGAGTAGATCATTTGTATACGCTTCTTCGATCAGGTGTGCAATCACCTCGGTGTCGGTCTCTGAACGGAAGATATGCCCTCGTCCGATAAGATCCCGTTTGAGGTGTGCATAGTTTTCAATGATGCCATTATGCACCACAGCAATCTGATCTGTGCAATCCTGAAGGGGGTGAGCATTGATATCTGACGGAATCCCGTGTGTTGCCCATCGGGTATGACCAATTCCGATGGTACCTTGCAGTATGCCCGGATTGTCAGGAAGGTCAGAGACTTTTCCTGCTTTTTTATGGACGCAGACGTGGGATGCAAGGGTCGCGATGCCGTATGAATCATATCCGCGGTACTCAAGCCGTCGAAGCCCCTGCAGGAGAACTGGCGCAGCATCCCGATATCCGGCGTATCCGACAATGCCACACATCCTACATCACCCTGGTTTTATCCGGTATCCGGGTGCAGGAAAACCGAAGATCTGTCCTTCCCTCAATAATGACCTCATTTCCAACGATGGTATTCTCAAACAAAACGGATGGCTTACAGAAGACTCCGTTCCCCATAATAACCCCGCAACTGGCACGGATGGCGGAATCGTCAAATGCTATGAAACCCCCGGCATAGTGTGCAGAAGTGTATTCTCCAAGGGTGCATCCCTCTCCGATCACAGATCCAGAAATACTGCAGTGAGATGCGATCACTGCATCATCCATGAGAATCGATCGACGGACAACGGAAAAAGGTTCAATTCTGACCCGGGAACCGATACTGGTCCCTGGTTCGACGACAACATGAGGGCCGATGGTACAGTCCTCTCCGATAATGACCGGCCCGGTAATCACCGTCCCCGGACCTATCCGCGTCCCTGTTCCGATAGAAATCTTTCCCTGCATCACCACCGATGAACTGATGATTCCTGATCGATCAGGGGAGATAAATGGCAGGAGACGGTCATTCATGGTGAGCAGATCCCATGGATAGATTGCATCCTGCCAGGAGTGTGCCTTTATTGCATTAATCTTTGTACCCCGTCGGATCTCGTCATCAATCGCTTCACTCAGGCTGGGGCGAGTGATCCGGTCAAGTACATCAGATCCAAGGTGATATACTCCACAGCTGACCGTCATGCGGCTTGCGAGAACAGGCTTTTCAGTGATGCTGGTAATTGCATCCCCCTCGATGGTGACAACTCCAAAGTTTGATGGCTGCCGGTGCGTTGTATAAAGAAGGGAATTCCTCACCCTCGCAATGTCCCGGATTGAGTCGGGATCGATGTAATTATCTCCAGGAAGAACCAGGGCATCACCTGCAATCCGGTCACGTGCACAGAGGAGAGCATGGGCGGTACCGAGTTGCTCGGGTTGCCGGACAATCATGACCGGCAGGCTGAGACGAGCCAGGTGACGCATGACCTGTTCCTTGCGGTACCCGACGACGACGATGATATCCCTGATACCTGCCTCAAGAAGTGACAGGATGGTGTGTTCAATAATCGGTTTATTTGCAACAGGGATGAGTGCTTTTGGCCTGTTCTGCGTAAGCGGACGAAGCCTTGTTCCTTCCCCTGCAGCGAGGATGACTGCCTGCAGACTCATCGGCGAATCACCGTATTATCATGAAGGATTCCTTCCACAAGAGCATGGGGACCTATTCTGCAGTGATTTCCGATAACCGATCCGACATTAACCGAGCAATTAATCCCAAACAGTACATCATCACCAATAACTGCCCCGAACTTTCGTCTCCTCGTGTCTGATCCTCCAATGATGATCGTTCCCTTGTCATGACGAAGGTTTGCAATTTTTGTTCCCGCTCCAAGATTGCAGCCGCTACCGATGATACTGTCGCCGACATAGGAGAAATGAGGCACATTGGTTCTGTCCATAATGATTGAATTTTTTATCTCTGAGCTATGCCCAATATGACAGGAATTCCCGATTGCAGTTCCCGGTCTTATATAGGCATGAGGCCCGATCCTGCAGTCTGAGCCGATAATACATGGCCCTTCGATATATGAGCCTGCCAGAATCACTGTCCCGGAACCTATCTGCACATTCCCGTGTATAGTAACCCCTGCTTCGATTACTCCCTTTTGTTCAGGCTCTATTGTCTTCATCATCTCTTCATGGACACCAAGTAGATCCCAGGGAGATCCCATGTCAGCCCAGTACTCAAGGTGCACTCCACGTAGTGTTCCATGCTCAATATATGTCATCAGTGCATCGGTCAGTTCCAGTTCCCCTCTGGGAGATGACGTGATGGTTCTGAGATGGTCAAAAATCCCCGGCTCAAAGAGGTACATTCCGGCATTAATGAGATCACTTGGTGGGTGCAGGGACTTCTCCTCAAGCCCGGTGATGACATCTGCTTCCATGGTCACCACTCCGTAGTCCTGGGGATGGGATGATGTGAATACGCCCATGGCGGGTGCCGGTGTATGCAGCATGGTTTTGATATCAGCGGCATGAAGGATCATATCTCCGTTGAGCAGCAGAAATGGTGAGTTGACATGGGGTGCAACGGTCATCAGAGCATCACCGGTTCCAAGCTGATGCTTCTGGGTCACATATCTGATTGATATCCCCCGTATTCCCCCGTCACCAAAGTAATTCCTGACCGCTGATTCGCCATACCCGACGACTATGATGAAATCCGTAATCCCTGTTTCAACGACGGCATTGATCAGGTGTTCAAGCATGGGCCTGCCGGCAATCGGGAGCATCACCTTTGGTCGTGAGCCGGTGAGCGGCCGCATTCGTTTACCCTCTCCTGCAGCCAGAATGACACAGATGGTCATTGCCGTACCTCTTTCCGGATGATCCTGACCATATCCTCACCTTTCCTGAGAAGCTCTTTTGCGATATCCATGGTCTTTCCTTCTGCGGTAAACCGGATCTTTGGCTCAGTCCCGCTCGCCCGAATCAGGCACCACCCGTCCTCTTCCTCGATACGGATCCCGTCTGTTGGATTTACCGCACCCAGGGCATACAGTACATCATGGGCATTCTCAACCTCACATGATCTCCTGAGAATCGGGTATGAGGGTATTGCTGCAATCTCTGAAGGAAGATCCCATTCTCCAGCCATTTCACAGAGGAGAGCTGCAGCATAGGGCCCATCAGGACACCGGGAGATTCGGGGAAATATCCATGCGCCTGATGGCTCACCCCCAAAATCCCCCCATCGGACCAGTTGCTCAGACACAAATGCATCACCGACAGGTGTTCGTCTGACCTCTGCAACCTCCTCTATGGCCATGGATGCATCATAGGTGGTTACGACCTGTTTTGCCCCCAGATATTTTGCAAAAAGGATAAGCAGGGTATCGCCAGGGATGAAGGTTCCATTTTTATCAAACGCCATCATCCGATCAGCATCCCCATCATGAATCACTGCGCATATCGAACCTGTTTTTTTTATAAGAGAGGGGATATAGGGCAGATGCTCAGGCAGGGGTTCTGAAGGGCGTGAAAAAATACCGGCAGTATTTGCATTTAACGCAAAAGTCTGTGCACCCATCTGGCTGAGCATCCGGGGGGTGAGAACCGAACCTGCCCCGTTCCCGCAGTCTACCAGGATTTTGAGTCCCTCCTTTATCTCAATCATCCCGGATATTGCCCTGCTGTGTTCTTCTGCCGGATATGCGGGAATTATTATCCCCTGGTGCTTCCAGTCTTTCCAGCTGATTTTTTCAAGATTCTCCTCTACAGCTTTCTGCCTGGCTGCTGAAAATGACGACCCGTCCGGGTTGAAGAGTTTTAATCCATTATATGGTTCTGGATTATGGGATGCCGTAATCATGCAGGCTGCATCAGCATGTCTGCCACTGTATGCAACGGACGGGGTCGGAGCGATGCCCCCATCGTACACCCGTGCGCCTCCGGCCAGAGCACCGGCACAGAACGCAGCAGATATAAGCGATCCGGTGGTCCGGGTATCACGTCCGATTACTACCCGGCCGGCATCTATTCCAATCGCCTTTCCTACCTGGAGTGCAAGACCAATAAGGGCATCATCATATCTCCGGCGAATCCCGGAAGAGCCGAACAGCATACCAGATTGGTTCAATCTTCAGATGTTTGAAGGTTCCCTCTTCCGAACGGGCAGAAATGTTCACAATGAAGAAGATGTGCTGTCCCGGCCGTGGATGGCCCCAAGTACAGCAATTTCTCCTGCGGAAGATCTGACAGGATACGTGCATCATCCGCGGTCAGTCCGTCACCGGTAATGAAAATGAGATCGGCATCTTCGGGCTGGTTAACAAGAGCATGATCTGCCAATTTCCGTACATCAGGCATCGCCCCGCAGCAATAAATCCGGCTATTCAAAATCCTTTTTATGAGTTCTGTCCTGCATGGTGCGTGATCCTCCTGCCTGCATGCGTGGAGTTTTCTGACGGTGCATAAAAACCCGGTGACCGCATTCATAATGCCGGCTGCTGCTGCCCGTTGTGATGGTTTTTTCAGAGGAGCATTGGCCATAAAAGAAGCCTTGGTGGTTGCCTTTATGATCTCGTCGGCAACAAATACCGCAGATCGTCCACCAAAAATAATCTGAATCGGTACACCGCTCTCATAGGCGCACCGGGGGATATCATAGTCAGGTATCAGCAGGACCGGGCTTTCTGCAATCCCGCACTCTTCCATCATGGGCACTAAGGCCTGTACTGCACTGTTTATTGGATGCATTGATTCTACCACTCTTCATTCTTCCATCCATACATGCCAATGAGAGGCACAAATCGGACCGCTCCATGACGTTCTGTATGGTATTCATCTCCGGTACGGATCACCCTGATGAGTTCCTGGATATGCTGATCACCAACCGGAGCAACGAGTCTTCCGCCGTCTGCCAGTTCTTCAAGGAGTGGTGCTGGTACCCGGGGAGCTGCTGCGGTTATGAGGATCCCGTTATATGGAGCTTTATCCGGGTATCCTGCCGTTCCATCCATACAGAGCACCTGGATATTGTGGATGCCTGCGTTTTTCAGGTTCTCCTCTGCGAGGCGTGCAACTGCCTGAATTCTCTCAATTGAGATGACCTGTGCGCCACAGGCAGCAAGGACGGCCGCCTGATATCCTGAACCGGTTCCAATCTCAAGGATGAGGTCGCCCCTCTCCGGTGAGAGGAGTTCAGTCATAACCGCAACGATATAGGGCTGGGATATCGTCTGACCATTCCCAATGGGAAGGGGATAGTCCTGATATGCTTCACGGGCATATGATTCCGGGACAAACAGGTGACGAGGGACAGAACGCATGGCCTGAAGTACCCGCGGGTTTTTCACACCCCGTGCCTCGATCTGCCATCGCACCATCTCTTCCCGTTCTGCTGCTCTGGAATCCATTTAAAAACCTGATTTCTCCGCGGCATCGATGGCTGCATTAATCTGGTTCTGGAGCACCTCCGGCAACCCGTCCACTTTTACATCCAAAAATCCGCGAATGATGGTAGCAGTGGCGGTTTCTTCGTCAAGGCCCCGTGCCATCAGGTACTCGATCTCGTCACGGGCTATCTTTCCGACTGCTGCTTCATGGGAGAGTTCGGTATCAACAACATCTCCTTTAATCTCCGGTATTGCATGGATGGTACCGTCTTTCAGGATAAGACCCTTGCATTCAATATGCCCTTTTGTACCCCTGACTCTCCCGTCAATTCTGCCCCGTGAAAGGATGGTCCCCCCGGTAGTGATGGCACGAGTGATCAGTTCTGCGCTGGTCCCTTTTGCATCAAGTACTGCGGTTGATCCAAGATCCATATATGATCCGGGTGTGCAGACGACCACACTTGAGAATCTTCCGACTGCTCCTTCTCCCTTGAGGTGACAGATCGGGGCCATCTGGATCTTCCTGACCTGCTCCATGCAGACATAATTTGAGAGAAATACTCCGTTTTCTTCAACAATTGCTGCAGATCGTGGGAATACGGCAATATTTCTCCCCCAGTTATGTATCATGGTGGATGTGACTTTGCCACCCTTTCCAACATAGATTTCAGTTACCCCCAGATGTGCCCCGCTCGTCCGTCCGGTTGAGCTGGTACAACCGGAGATGATATGCAGTTCTGCCTCCTCCTCGGCGATGACGATATTATGCACGTGCTGGACGGCGGAATCTGAAAGCAGCAGGCAGGCCTGCAAAGGGTAGATACTCTTTGTCCCCTTTTTTGCAATGATCACAAATCCTTTCGGATCAGGCCGTGATGCAACATATCTGGTATATTTATCCTTATCTTTCGGAACCGCCCTCCAGACATAGTCAGAAACCCAGGGATATTTTTCCAGCGCCATGGCAAGTGTCAGGAACTCAATTCCTTCACAATCGGATGTGATATGGCAGACATCCTGATCCTTTTGAAAGAAACTGCCCGACCTGTTCTTCATGTCAACCTCAAGACCGGTCAGAGCAAGTCGTTTCTGATCTTCAGGTGAGAGATCCGTCATCTGAATATTCTGCATGGTTCTGCCCTTCCTTTCCTACGTTATATGTTGTTCCTCTTTATCACTCTGATTTCTGATGAGATGTTTCTGACGTTTTCCGATCTTTCTAAGAGAACGGGGAGGATTTCTATGGAATTTATAACGAAATCCGGGTTTACCGGGCAGGTATCGATATCTTCAGACCTGAATTTTCCGGTGAATGTAATTGCTCCCAGGAGTCCCGCGTCCTGTGCTCCCCTGACATCGGTCATAATGTCATCTCCTATCATAAGTATCTTCTTTTTTATGATATTCCAGTCTTTTATTGCATTCAGAAAGAATTCCCGGGATGGTTTTCCGAGGAGTATTGGAGTTGATCCGGAACTGTACTCCAGAGCAGTGACAAATGGGCCGGCACTGAGCGAAAGGCCATCAACGTCCTTCCAGTATCGATCCTTTTCAAGAGCAATGAGGCTCCCTCCCTGCATGAGGGAACGGAATGCTGCGTTCATTGATGCATACGTAAACTCGTCACCGGCATCACCAACAACAACCGTAGCAGCCTTCGGATCATGGATTATCCCGGCTTCTTGAAAGTCTTCCATCACATCTGTAGTTATCAGAAAATTGCAGGCCTTTATAGAATGATCCGTAAGATATTGGATCGCAGCGATGGCCGGCGTATAAATCTCATGAACAGAGACTTTCACCCCGATCCGCTCCAACTTTTTCAGTACATTCTTTCGTGATTTTCGTGTTCCGTTTGAGATATACCGGTAAGGGATGTTTTTTTCCTGAAGAAACCTGATTGCAGTATCGGCACCAGGTATTGGGTCATTACCGGTCATTAATGTACCATCTATGTCGAGCAGGACTCCCTCTATCTGCATAGATGATTATTTGATTTCGATGATCAGAAGGATTGCGTCAGTATGATTAAGGAAGTATTATATGTTACAATGCTCAACGCTATAGAGCATCTGCATCGATGGTCTAGAGGTATGACTTTGGCCTTCCAAGCCAATAGCTCGGGTTCGAATCCCGATCGGTGCATACGAACAGTGGTTTGAATCCACTTGACTTTTTTTCACCGAAATGATGTGTTTTCTGTACTGGTAATTGTGAATCAGAGAGTACTTTTGTTCAGATAATCCAGATACCATTTGAATATCACATCTTGAGAATTGATGGGAAGAGTATTTGATCCATCATCTGAAAAATGGGTGAAACAGACTGAATAGATCTCAATGCCAGGAATGGACATAGGATTCTTCCTGGCCATGCAATATTTAAGAGTTAAATTGATAGAGCGCTGGTATATCCGGATTTTCGTGAGTA
>ERZ795046.2385-NODE-2385-length-16626-cov-4.097640_pt1 | contig 16626 bp, 12 predicted proteins | sample MGYA00375130_ERZ795046 | MGnify/ENA primary metagenome ERZ795046 (study PRJEB30175, sample SAMN05720202) | activated sludge metagenome | isolation source: anaerobic digester from wastewater treatment plant | place: Japan | collected 2015-05-15 ...
AAAATTACATAATAAGGAGATGAAATTGAAAATTATTTGTCCAAAGTGCAAGCGAAGATTAGAGTTTGAGAAAAATATTATTGGAAACATTGTAGAATGTTCTGAATGTGGAAAAGCGTTTAAAATTTCTACTTTTCGAGAAAAAAAGACTTTTGGTTTCAGTGTATTCTGGTTTATTTTTTTTATTACGATTTTTGCAGGGGGGTATTATTTATTTTTTCTAAACGAGACAAGCTTAGATAAAAAGAAGTTAATGAATTCGTCAAATAGCAGGATATTGGATTCAGCAGATAGATGTGATATGGCTCAAATAGGGCTTAAAGAAGCTGCAGAGGCGAAAGAAGACGAGCCTGTAGAAGCTAATAAATTCGATATTCCGAAAGAGGAAGCCCAAGAAAATAAACAGTTATCAGAAGATAAAGAAAATATACTTTTACATAAGAGTGCAGAAGAGTTTTGTGATACGAAAGAAAAGAATACTTTATTGGGAAAGAGCAGGCATAGATTGGTTGAAAATGGAGATAAATTTTATATATGGCTTGAGGCTGAAGATGCTGACTTTATAGAACCATCATTTGAAGTGGATTATGATGAGGGATGTTCTGGTGGGAAATTTTTATCACATCCAGAAGATACAGGTTCGGCCTGGGCGAAGAACAAGGAGGACGACATGGATGTCCCCTGTGGGGTTGGCAGGGCGGATTACACGATTGAAATTCCGTCTGATGGGGACTGGTTTTTCTGGGGGAGGGTTAAGTGGGAGACAGGTTGCAGCGATTGCTTTGATGTATTTATAGATGATCAGAAGCCTGAACGCAGGAGCGATGTATTTGTAGGGCATAAGTTTAACGATGAGATGTTTGGCAAAGATAACACGCTCGATACCTGGCACTGGATTTCCTCGCAAGTTTTTAAGCTGAAAGAGGGGCAGCACGTTCTTTCGCTGAGGAATCACGATGACGGCTCGCACATTGATCGGATTCTACTTACGAACGATCTTTCTTTTCGTCCGCAAGGATTTGGCGACTGTCATCTTCGGAGCGAGGGGGATTTTTCGGAGCGGATACACAAGGGGGAGAATTTTTATCTCTCCTGGTTTATTGATATGAAGGTGAAGAGGGGAAAGTGGCTGGCGAAGAAAGATAGGCTGTTTCCAGATGAAAATGACGCGGAGATGCGCGCGCTGATTCTGGATGGGGAGGATTGGTGGAGAAACTACCAATTTACGTTTTTGCTTGATTTTCCACTGTCAGGTCGGGCTGGTGCAGTGTTTTATTATAAAGACGATAAGAATTTTTATGAACTTGCCTTTGAGGGAGGGAATATGGAACTTTCGAAGACTGTTAATGGAGATAGAATATCATTTGGCAGAAAATCCTTTTCTACTGAAAATCGAGAGAGAAAATTGAGTAAGGCAAATGATAGGAGAGGATTTAGGACGACGATAAACAGGTTTAAAGATAGGATTCAAATTTACGTTGATGGTGTAAAATTCTTTGATGTGAAAGACGAAAGCCTGAATGCGGGGCAGGCGGGTTTTTTCTCTGAGTGGGCGAAAGGTTTTGCGATTGATGATATTGAAATTAACTCTATCAATCAATTATCAGATACGATGAAGAATGAACGGATTGAATGGTTTTGCAATAGAAAAGTTCGCATTTTTAATTCGGTTCTTGACAGTTTTGGTGCGACGGGAGGGTTTCATCCTGGCGACTACAGTAATGAACGTAATGAGATTCATCTAAAGAAAGTTCAAGAACTGATAACAGGAATTGAAATAAAAAATAAAGCGAAGCTGCTTGATTGGCTCTGGTTAACCTTTGATGAAGAAGCATTTAAAGAGAAGTATGGGGTATCAAAAGGGGCTGGATACATTATTGCCCAATCTTTAGATAACGAAAAAGAGAGTTTCTTATGGATACCGTCGGTGTTATATGGAAAATGGGATTTTGAATTTAAGTTTAGTGGAAATTTTAAAGAGTTCAAAGTGAATTTAATAGGAGCGTATGATATAAAAAATCAAAAATTTCATAAATCAATTGACTTCAATGAAAAAATTTTAACGGAGACTGAAAATAAAGAATCCTGGCAAAAAATCAGAATATCTTCAGAAAGCGGAAAACTAAAATTATACAAAAATGGGCTTTGCATTACTGAATATAATGACTTGCCTGAAATGGAGTTACGTCTTGCAATATCAATAAAAAACGGTGCCGGATTTATTGATACGGCATCATTGTATCTCTATCCTTCGTTATATTATGATTTTAGATATAATACGCCGTGGAGACTGGCTTTATCCGATTGGAATATGTTTAATGTGGATGTATTGGAACACGGAGGAGGTTATTATAACTATCTGATACTATCAAATAAAAATAAAAAGGGACAAAATAGGATTATTTCGAAAAGATTTTTTACAGGAGATTTTGCGGCATTTATTGAGTTTGACATTAAAGATTATAATCCTCTTTCGATTGGTTTTCAAAATCAGAATGGGCTTGAAGAAAAAATTATTCTAAGTAAGAATTATCTTAGCAAAATTGACAAGATAAAAAGGGAAAATATATGCAGGTTGAATAACTTTTCTATTGATAACAGGCGTTTTTCGCAGATTTTTCTCAAGATTAAGAATGGCAAATTGATTTTATATATAAATGATGATGATGGAACAATGAGACCGATTGATTGCGGGAGTTTTGCAAATTTACTAAAGCCATTTAATTTAGTTGTAAGTGCTGAATCAGAATTAAGAATTTCGAAAATTCTCATATGGGGTCAGGAATTATAACCCGCTCATTTTATGATGAAAATAATAATAAAAACTTTCTTGCTCCAAAAAAATAAAATTTCTAAAATAATTGTTTTTATTTTTTCCTTCTCATTATTTTTGGTATTGTGGAATTCATTAGAAATCTTCAGGCTCGCAGTTGATAATTTTTACGATGGTAATAAAAATAGAGTTGAGGGGTTACCGTTTTTTTTTGGGGAAAGACAGAATAAGGAAGTTGTAATTTGTGCGATGAAACTTATCCCCGAAGCTTCGAAAGTTTACTACTGGACCATACCTGAGTTGAGGAATGAGATATCGCATGAATGCCGCGCGTATGAGATTGCATATTACCTCTTTCCTGTGCGTGTAGCTTATAAAAATTTTAATGATATTATTGGCAGTGATTTTATAATTTGTGAAGAAGTTTTTAAAGAGCAATGTTCACGTGAACTCAGGAAAATAGAGTTATCTGATTCAAGTCAATTTTTTCATCTTGTCTTTGAAAATAATGCCATTGCGATTTTCGCAAAAAAGGGAAAAAGTCTTTTTCACCCAAAATCAACTGAGAGCAATGAAACTTTTAAAAAGAGAATGTCTCTTGTTCAAGTCTCAGCGATAAACGTCTTATGTGGGGTAGTTGGAATAGTTATTTTGTTCTTAACAGGTTATCTCTTTTTATTACTTCCTTTTTGTTTTGATATCAGGAGATATTTTGTTGGAGTTAATTGTATGCCATTATCATTTACAGTTGGCGCGGCATTGATTGGAATTACTTTTTTTTATTTTTCTTTTTGTTTGCCAATATTTAAGTCCTTTTACGTGTGGTTTATTCCATTAATTATTCTTATTTCTCTTTTTATTTTAAACAGGTATTTCAGGAAAGGCGATATTGAAAAAAATAGCCTGTGGGGAAGAGAGTTTCAATTAGATGTAGGAAGAGAGGGAAAAAGTGTAAAAGTTGCGAAAATCGCAACTATAATAGTGCTTTTTTGTGTAAGTTTTGTTGTATTAAGTTTAACATTTTCTATTGGGGCATACGATGCACCGGGGCAGGGTGTATGGGGATTTAAAGCGCGTCAATTGCTTTATTATTCAGGGGTTGAAGCAGACTTTTTAAGGGATGATTTTAGCCAGTATTCTCATCCTGATTATCCTCCTTTGTGGGCTGTACTTCTTGCCTGGATTTCAGTTTTTAGTAGTGGTTCTTATAATGAGATTGCGGGGAAAATCCTTTCATCTTCGATATTATTTATGCTATTGTGGTCAGTTTTCATAATTTTCTCTTCCTTTCGGAAAAATAGTCTCATATCATTGCTTTTTACAGTTATGTTTGCGGGGAATTTTTATTTTATGCATGTGAGCTCATCATATTATGCCGAGCCGTTGTTATGTTTATTTATTATATGGGGATTGTTTTTTCTTGTAAAATATTTAGAAAAGAGGAAGATAATTTATTTTTATTGTGCTTTTTTGTTATTAGGAATGAGTGCCCTTGTAAAGAACGAGGGTGTTGCGATTTTTACGATTTCGGCCTTTTTGTTTTTCATTTTTAGAGGGAAAGAATTCTTTTTTATTTTCATAATTATGATTTTAACATTTGGGGTCTGGTTTATTTTTAAAGAATTTACCGGGATTAAAGCATATGATTTTAACTTTTCTCTTCTTCGTGTGTTAAGTGAAGATTTCAGGTTAAATTGTTTTTTATCATTGAAAAGCCTTTTGAATTCTTTTTTTCTTTCTCCTTTGGACACGTGTTTTTTCTGGTATTTATTCTTTTTGCTTCTCTGGACGGTGCGATTTTTACCAAAAGAAAAATTATTTATTTTATTATTATTTTGCTTATACGTCTTTACTATAACAGTAATTTTTGGTTTTTCTGTTCGTCGCATTGACTGGCATTTACGTGTGATGCCGAGATTGTTGATATTGGCACAGATAATAGCGTCAATTTCAATTTTAGTCTTGAGGCGTGATGAGCTCGAGTAATAATGTTGATTGTAGGGAATGCTGTTTATTTTTTTTCTTGATTTTTTTTATTTGTGATATAAACTAAAGGCTTTCCATCTTTTTTTTAACGGGCGCATAATATGTCGATGAAAAGAGCTGGAAAAACTTCCTGAACGATTTTTGAGAAGTATTATAAAGTTGTTTTGAAATTCTTCTTATTTGAGGGAAAGTGAGAGTTTATTCAAAGGGGAAATTATTTAAGTTATTGAGGTTAATTTTATGATGAATGAGATATTAGTTATAACGATTGGGGCAATACTGGTAAATAATTTTGTTTTAGCAAAGTTTTTGGGGATTTGTCCTTTTCTTGGTGTTTCAAAGAAACTGGAGACTGCTATTGGAATGTCTGGAGCGGTGATATTTGTAATGACACTTGCCACATTCGTAACGTCGCTCATATTTAAGATGGTGCTATCGGAGAATTCTTATTTTTCACATCTTAGTGGGCTAAAATTTGGATTTTTACAGACGCTTGTTTTTATTCTTGTAATAGCTGGGCTTGTTCAGATAGTTGAGATAATTATGCAGAAGAAGGCGCCTAAGTTGTATTCTGCGCTTGGTATTTATTTGCCGTTGATTACGACGAATTGTGCTGTATTAGGTTCTGCGGTTATAAATGCCAAAGAGGGTAGGGGGATTATTTTTTCGACTATTTTTGGTTTTTCATCTGCGGTTGGTTTTTCTCTTGCATTGTTATTATTTGCGAGTATAAGGGAGAAGCTTGAACTTGCGCGTATTCCGAAGGTTTTTCAGGGCACGTCAATTGCTTTGATAACTGCCGGGATACTTGCTATGGCATTTATGGGTTTTTCAGGATTGGTTAAGTAATTGGGGAAATATGATAATTTTGTATTCAATTTTAATATTGTGTGTGGTTGCATTAATTCTTGGTTTATCTATAGGGATTACTGCTAAATATTTTCTTGTAGAACAGGATCCGCAAGTGGAGAAAATTTTATCTTTACTACCTGGAGCAAATTGTGGTGGATGTGGTTTTGCTGGTTGTTCTGATTTTGCAAAATCTCTTTCTGAGGGTAAGGCGGAGGTGGAGGGGTGTCCTGTTGCATCAGCGGAAGTTAGAAAACTTATTGCTCAGGTTCTTGGAAAGTCGGTATCCGATTATATCAGAAAAGTCGCTGTAGTTTTGTGTGGAGGTAGCAATAATTTTGCAAGGAAAATTTCTGAGTACAATGGGATAGCTGATTGTAGATCTGCCAATATTATTGCTGGGGGTGGGAAAGCATGCAGATATGGTTGTCTGGGGTTTGCGAGTTGCGCAAGAGTATGTCCGGTAAATGCAATTGAGATTTGCGATGGTCTTGCAGTAGTTCATTCCGATATTTGCATAGGTTGTGGGAAATGCGTTAAGGCATGTCCGCGTAATTTAATAAAACTTGTTCCTGAGACTATTACAGTTCACGTATTTTGTTCTTCAAAGGACAAAGGGGTTGATAAGAAGAAGCTTTGTGATGTTCCCTGTATAGGATGCAGGAAATGCGTTAAAGTTGCTGGAGAGGATGAGATGCTTGTTGATGGTTTTCTTGTGAGAACAAATTATGAGAAGGGGCCCGCGGCGGATTTACCTTTAAGAGCCGGGTGTCCTACAAATTGCCTTGGAAATAGTTTTCCTTATTCGTATAAGAAATTATCGAAGGGATTAATAGAGGAAAAAGTGGCTTGAAATGAATTATTCACACGACAATCATCTATATTTTTATGGTGGAGTTCACCCTGATGATTCGAAGAAATTATCAGCCTGTGAGCCTATCAAAGATGCGCCATTGCTTGAAAAGTATACAGTGATAGTTGGACAAAATATTGGCGCTCCTCCGAAGGTGATTGTTAAGAAAGGGGATATCGTTAAGAAAGGGCAGAAAATTGCTGAAGCATCTGCCTTTGTTTCAGCTAATCTTCATTCTCCGACAAGTGGTACTGTTTCAGCAATTACCGAGATAATAGGCGTATTTGGAGCAATTGTTCCTGCAATAGAAATTACTTCTGATGGTAAAGATGAAGCATGTGAATCTACTAAAATTGAACCGTCTAAAGCATCCCCTGAAGAATTGCTTGCGAAAATCGCAGATGCCGGACTTGTTGGAATGGGTGGGGCGGCATTTCCTACGGTTGTAAAATTATCTCCTCCAAAGGCAAAAAAGATAGATACATTAATAATAAATGGTGCTGAATGTGAACCTTATTTAACGGCCGATTATCGACTTATGCTTGAAAGTCCGGATAAAGTTTTACGCGGAGTTGCGATTTTCGCAAAGATTCTGGGGGTAAACAGGATAATTATTGGCGTAGAGGCAAATAAGCCTGATGCGATTGAGAATCTAAGAAAGTCTCATTTATTGAATGAATATGGGATAGAGGTAAAATCTTTGCGTGTGAGGTATCCTCAGGGGGCAGAAAAACAGTTGATATATGCTCTTACCGGGAGGAAAGTCCCATCTGGTGGACTTCCGATGGATGTTGCTTGTGTTGTTCAGAATATTGGGACGTCATTTGCCGCTTACGAGGCTGTTTATGAAGGTAAAACTCTTTATGAGAGGGTTACAACGATTACAGGTTCAAGAGTAGTAAAGCCTGGCAATTGGCGGTTGAGAATAGGAACTCCCATATCGAAGGCAATTGAGTTATGTGGAGGTATTAAAGGTGATGTTGCAAAGATTGTTGCCGGGGGGCCTATGATGGGATTAGCTCAGATTTCGCTTGATACCACAATAATGAAAAGTTCTTCAGGGATACTGCTTCTTGGAAATGAAGAAATAATTCAATACAGAAATCAGCCGTGTATAAGATGTGGAAACTGTGTTGATGTTTGTCCTATGGAATTATTGCCAGGTCCGCTTAGTGTGTACATAGAGAACGAGCGTTTTGATTTAGCTGAAAAAGAATTTGTAATGGATTGTATGGAGTGCGGTTCGTGCGCATATGTGTGCCCTTCAAAACGTCCACTTGTACAACATTTTAAACGTGCAAAAGCAGAGATAATTGCAAAGCGAAAATCTCAACAACTTTCACAAAAAGCGAAATAAATGATATGACTGAGTTAAAAGAAAATTTAAAAATGCCTGAGCAGGAAAAATTGGTTGCGAGTGTTTCACCCCATATTCACTCAGGAGTGAGTATAAGAAAAGTGATGCTATTGGTGATAATATCGTTGTTGCCGGCTACTTTTGCAGGGATTTTATTTTTTGGTTTGCCCGCTTTAAAGGTTATCGTTTTATCTGTATTATTCTGTGTTTTTATAGAGTGGGCGTGGTGCAGGATTGATGGTAGAACGGATGATTGGAAAGATTTTTCTGCTGTCTTAACTGGACTCTTGCTGGCATTGAACCTATCAGCAAATGTTCCATGGTGGATATGTCCGATAGGGGCATTTCTGGCTATTGGTATTGGAAAACAGCTTTACGGAGGGATTGGCTATAATCCATTTAATCCGGCTTTGGTGGCCCGCGTGGGGTTATTGATAGGTTTTCCGAAGATTATGACTACCTGGATGCCATCTTTAAATATGAGAGATTCTTCTCATCCTCTTCATAAATTAATATATGATGTTGATGCTACGACTTGCGCTACACCTCTGGGTGTAGTTAAAACTGCAGTTTCAAAACCTGATACTGTTCAAAATGTATTTCATTCGCTTTGTAATTTTGATGCATATCTTGCTTATTTGAAAGGTGATATGCCGGGTTGTATAGGGGAAACTTCGGTTATTGCTCTTTTACTTGGAGGAGTTTTATTGATAGCCTTACGCCTTATAAAATGGCAGGTGCCTATTGCTTTTATAGCTACGGTTGCTGCGATTTCCGGGTTAGTAAATTATTTTTCGCCAAATACAACGCCGGGTCCAATATTTCATATTTTGACAGGTGGGCTTATTTTAGGAGCGTTTTTCATGGCTACTGATATGGTTACGAGCCCGATGACAACGAAAGGCGCCGTGATATTTGGGATAGGATGTGGTTTAATTACGTCTTTAATTAGGATATGGGGCGGGTATCCGGAAGGGGTGAGCTTTTCAATACTGATAATGAATGCTTTGACTCCATTGATAGATAAATTCACATTAAGAAAGCCATTTGGTTTTCGTTATAATGAGAATAAAGTCTGAATTTTAATAAAGGGAAATATAAATATAAAATGAAAAATTCACAAATAATTTTGCTATCCATCTTTTTAGCAATAATTTGTTCTGTTGCTGCTGGTATCCTTGCATTTGTCTATAAGGCAACTGAAAAAGATGTAAGTAAGATGAAACAGGAAAAGATTGCTAAAGCATTGAAATCAATTCTGGGAGAATTCGATAATAATCCATTAGAGTCGGTGATAAATATAGAATACAATGGTAGAAAATTTTCATTGTATCCAGCAAAAAAGAATGGAAAAGTATTTGCTTACGCAATCAGCTCTACAAGTCCTAAAGGTTATGGTGGAAAACTGACTGTTATGGCTCAAATTGATGTATCGGGAAAAATAGGAACTGTAATGGTAACTGAGCAAAATGAGACACCGGGTTTAGGCACAGTTGCTACTGATAGAAAAAGGTTAAAAACAATTGCAGAACTTTTGTCAGGAAAAAGAGATACTTCTCTTCCGCCAAATAAAGTTCTTGATTCATTTAAAGGGAAAAATTGCTCTTCCGCACCATGGAAACTCAAGAAGGATGGTGGTCAGATAGATTCTATTACCGGAGCTACAATAAGTTCGAGCGCAATTCTGGATGCAATGAATTTTGCGGCTGAAGCATTTAACAGTAAAAAATCTGAATTACAAACTGAGATAGCAAATTAATAAAGGGGTGACTGCATATGTCTGTAATAAAGGAATTTACAAAAGGGTTATGGAAGGAAAATCCAGTACTTGTAATTGTTCTTGGGATGTGTCCTACTCTTGCAGTTTCTTCGAGTGGTGTAAAAAGTCTTGGTATGGGTGTAGCCACTACATTTGTTCTTGCAGGCAGTAATCTTGTTATATCTTTGATTCGAAATATTGTTCCGGCAAAAATAAGGATACCATGTTATATTGTTGTAATTGCAACATTTGGTACAATAGTTGATCTTTTGATGCAGGCCTATTCTCCACCTGCTTTATATGATGCTCTCGGTATTTTTATACCGCTTATTGTTGTGAATTGCATAGTTATGGGGCGCGCTGAAGCGTTTGCTTCGAGAAATACTCCTTTTATATCTCTTATTGATGGACTTGGTATGGGAGCTGGCTTTACTCTTGCATTGGTTGCGCTTGGTCTTGTAAGAGAATTCCTTTGTTCTGGAACGCTTTTTGAAGTAAAGATGATTAGCGGATGGAGTGTAGATTTTATGCTTTTAAGTCAGGCGCCAGGAGCGTTTATTGTTCTTGGATTTTTCCTTGCCGGGATGAATTATATAAATAAGAGAAAAGCTGAGAAAGCCGGGAAAAAATATATTCCTCCGCCAGAACTCGATTGCAGACATTGCAGAATTTGTAAGTAGAAAACTCCACGCAACTCAGACTCATCTTTTTGGGATTTTTGCTCTTTGTACCTGATTTCCTTATAGTTTTTTTTATGTATATGAAGCTTGAGATTATGCTTCGTTAAGCTTTTAGGTTGGCGTTTTTTTTACGATTTTCAAGTTACGAGGAGGTGGCCGCATTTTTTATCATATCTACTTTGTTAGCTTCGACTACTAGTTACTACAGTTTCATCTTAATGCTTAGTATTTACAACAAATACGGTCAATTGCCTAATTTAATTTCATATCTCTAATTGAAATGAGCAGATTCTACAGTTTCCAGCTTAAAAAACAATTGGAAATACAATAAAAATTTATTCTGATTGAATAATCATTCCTGTTAGATAAACATATGGTCCCATGACTATTTTTTCATTTTGTTCCGGATGTTTTACTGTAACAGTAATTTTTCCATTGTTATCGGGGAAAATATTTTTAAAAATGAGAACTTGCGATAAATTCCCATATGGTTTATCTGCTCCGGCTGCCATGAATTGAATATTTTCGTCTTTACCTTTGACTATATATTTTCCCCATCTACTTCCATTTCCTGTTCTTGATGCCCAGAGGAGAATTGTATAACTTTTGTTTTTATCAAGAGTTAAAGCAAAAGCTCCTGTTGGATTTTTGAGGTCTGAATTAGTAAATAATGTTGCATCTGCAGCGGGTTTAAAAAAAGATACAATACCATTTAATTCACCTTCAATCACATTAGGATTGGCGGATTTTTGAAAATCATCATACATTTCTAATGTAAATTGAGTATTTTCTCCTTTAGCATTAATTAATTTTACAGGTGGGGACTTTTCTCCACCTATATTATTCCACCCTTCAATTTTATTTTTTCCTCCGAAATTGATTTTTATAGCATCATCCTTTATAAGAAAATCATTATTAGAATCTAAAATCGCGTTACTGCCATCAGGTTTTATTACTGTTTCAGATTCTTTATTTACAAATTTTGAAGGATCGAAATTTTTGACAGTTTCCCATGCCACAGTTTGAATGATTTTCGCGGTAGATTGGTCTAAATCAACAAGTTTATTTCCTTTAGTAACCCAATTATAGCCATCAATACTTGAGCTTAAACCTGTTGGATTTTTACCTGTAATTGTTGAGTAGAACACGCATGCAGCAAGGTATGAACCGGCCATCGTAGGATGAGATTTATCCTCAATATGAAGTTTTATTGAAGGATATTTACTTTTTAGCAACTTAAAAGCTTCTCCAACAGGAGCTATAATTACGTTATTTTTTAATGCTAAATTAGAATAAGCTTCAGTTATGATATTCTGGTCATTTTGTGAATCTTCTCTTGCCCATGTCATATAGAGAATAGGTTTGGCTTTTGTAGTTTTTATTAAGTCAATAAATTTTTGACCATAAAGTTCGAATTCTTTTCTATCTGTTAAAGCACTTTTACTATGATTTTGAAGAACGACAAAATCATAGTCTTCATTTTTTATTCTCTCTATTGCAACTCCTGTCTGCCAGTGGTCCTTTAGTGATGCTCCTCCTTTTGTCTGCCGTTTTGCTTCAGCTCTTTCTCCTGATTCATTTATAAGAGCAGCAACTTGGTTTGGCATAACATTGAAATCACAGTAGCTATTACCGATAAATAAGATTTTTAATGTTTTCTTTTCCATCCCGTTTATTATCCCTGAAGGAAAAAGGTTTACAAAGAATGCGAACAACAAATAAAAATTTAATGTTTTCATTATTTATTTCCTCTTATATTATAATAACTCAGTTATTTTATCATATTAGCTAACTAGCTAATAGTTTTTTATATTTGATATATAAAATATGAGTAATTTTCGTGAACGTTATATATAATAACTCAGATTGAAAAAATGTCAATAAAAAAAATTATAATTAAATTTTTTATAAGCGATTACGAAAAAAGCATCTCAAAAAAAAACAAGAAAAATTACAGAAAAATTATGCATTTTCTGTCTTTTTTTTCTTTTTCAATTAGTTCTTTTAATTTTGCGTTTAATTTTTTTTCTATGAGGATTTTTTTTATGACAGGGAAAGCCTCTTTAGTGTTTATATATTCTGCTTTTGTTCTTTTATCGACTCGTACGATGTGCCAGCCTCTCAAACTTTTGAATGGAGCTGATATTTCTCCTTCTGGAACTTTTTCGATAGCGTCTATAAAGGGTTTTGGTAATTCATTTATGGTATATTCGCCCAGTGCTCCTCCGTTTTTTTTAGTTCTTTCATCTTCACTGTTTTCTTCGGCAACTTTTTTAAATTTCTGGGATGTGTTGGCTATTTTTCTAAGGTTTTCAAGTTTTTTTGTTGCATCTTTATCATTATAGTTTTCTGAGGATAAAAAAATGTGAGAGATTGTGAATTTTTCTGGAATTAAAAATAAGTCCTGAGATTTTCTATAAAAGTCTTCAATCTCTTTATCATCAGGCGTAAGAGCTGGAATTAACTTATTTTGCAACCATTTTTCGATTAAGAGACTTTCTTCTATTCGTCTTTTTATCAGAGATTTTGTAATCCCTAACTGATTTATAAGATTTTTTTCTCCTCCTTCGAAAGTATTTGCGATTTTAGCAAATTGCTCATCAACTTCGCTTTCTGTAACGGTGAAGTGATTTTGTTTTGCGATGGACAGCAATATTTGTCTTTCTATCAATTGATTTAATGCATTTTTTGCGGTTTGATTCAGTTTTTCGATATCCTCTTTAGTTATTTTTGTTGTGGATTGTTTATAGGCATTTATTAATGGTAATAGTTCTTGAATTAAAAGGAGTTTTCCAATTTTTTTTCCGTCTAACTCCGCTATGTTTTCGGGGATTGATGTTAAGAATTCATTTACTATTTTGGAGTTTGAAGCCTTGATGTCATTTTCTTCGGAGTTGAGGATAGAAAATTGAATAAAAATTGAAATTAAAGTGATTAAGAGAATCTTTTTTGAGGGCATTTTTTATTTCTGAAAGGATATATTATTTATTTTTTTTATATCTTTATGTTGTTCAAGCCATAAAATTAATGGGTTGAAGGGGTCATCGTTAGCCAGAAAGAGGAGCAAAGTTTCGCATATTTTAGAGTTTGTCTCGTAATTTTTGATTATATCACATGAAAAATCTATCAAAGCGATTTTGTTTTCTCGTTGCATTTGTTGTTTAGCTGTGAGGAGTTTTTGTTCTGCGATAATTGTTAATGGAATTGCTTCTGGTAGATTTGATGATATTGTTTTTAATGTTGCTGCGGCTCTTGCAAGTTCTATTCTATTTTCAGGATTTATTATTAGCTCAGTAAGGTCATTTATCTTTTTTAATGTTTGTAATGTTTTCATTACTTCTAAGAGTCTTTCATTTCTATCGAGAGTTTCAATACCTTTATTGCAGATGTTTATTGCGTCGGTAATGTTGCCCTCGTCTAATTTATCCTGGATCTGTTTTATGAAGAGATTTTGAGTTTCATTTAACTCCAATTCTCCGAGGTAGGTGCTGTCTTTTAAGTCTCTTAATCTGCGGATTTTTTCAATCGCGAGCTGATGATTGCCATTTTCAAGAGCATGAAAGAGATCTAATACCAGTTCAGTTTTCAGAGAAGGTGGAGGTTGGGCTTCTCTTTTTTTTCCACAAGCGGACATTGCAAAAATGATAAAAAATAGTAAACAATACCTTAAAAACATAAATAAATTTTCACCTTATTCTTGTTATTTTTCTCGGATAACTTATAATACTCTTATTTAGTGAATTTTCAAAGAAAGCAAAAAAGATTAAAAATGAGAATAGATTCAAGGAAAAATGATCAACTAAGGAATGTAAAACTGCAATGTGGATATTTAAAGAATTGTCCATCGTCAGTGTTAATTGAATTTTCAAATACGCGGGTGATTTGTTCTGCATCGTTAATTGAAGATATTCCTTCATGGATGAAAATGCAAAAAAAGAGTGGTGGTTGGCTAACCGCAGAATATCAGATGCTGCCATTTTCAACAAAGGAGCGCACACGAAGAGAGATAACAAGTATTAGTGGTAGGACTCATGAAATTCAACGTCTGGTAGGGCGAAGTTTAAGAGCGGCAATAGATTTAGAAAAATTAGGAGCAAGGACAATCTATATTGACTGTGAGGTGATAGATGCTGATGGAGGGACGCGTTGTGCATCGATAAGCGGTGGAATGGTTGCGCTTCGTTTGCTTATTTTGCAAATGCTCGAGAAGAAGATTATAGAGGAAACTCCATTGATAAGAAATGTAGCTGCGGTAAGTGTGGGGATTATTGATGGGAAGGTTATGTTAGATTTATGTTATGAAGAGGATTCAAACGCTGATACAGATATGAATGTAGTAATGGCAGATGATGGTAATTTTATTGAAATACAATCTACGGCAGAGAAAAATCCTTTCTCGCGCGAAGAGTTCAATCAAATGCTTGAATTAGCTCAGAAAGGGCTAAATGAAATTTTCAGAATTCAAAATGAATCAATTTTAAAGTATAATCCTCAGTAATTTTTTCTAATCCCGGACTTCCTGATCAGCTCATTCATGATTTTTTTGAATTTGCGAATCAGCTTTTTTTTAGCATATCTTGAAATTTAAAAGTTTTATCCAAAAAATCGATGAATTATCTTATCAAATCAAAGATGAAAAAAAACCGGTAAAGCTTATAATTAACTCATCAAAATCTTATAATCGGACTTTTTACTGGGAATAGAACTAAGTTAAACAGATATGATTTTGATTAAACAGCAACTTAGGGGATAAAAAATAGCCTCAGTGATTTATATCAAGTCAAAAAGTTCACAGAAAATAAACTATAACGAGCTTTTTTTCATTGGGGTAAGCTTTTAACTGTTTCTTTAAAATTAGAGCCTTACAATAAGATTATCAATTAAACGAGTATTTCCGTAGAATGCTGCGATAGCTATTAATAAAGCAAAGGGAGCTGTTAAATTCGTCATAGGGGTTAGATTTTCAGCATCCATGAATTCAATGTAATCAATCTTCCCGCCGGATTGCGAAATTCGCAATTCTATATCATATTTTAATTTCTCCAAATTTTTCTCTCCATTTAGAATTTTGTTTTTTGCATCTTCTAATGAAGAAAAGATTGTGGTGGCATTTTTTCTTTCTTCACAGTTCAGGTATTTATTTCTTGAACTCATTGCGAGTCCATCCTTTTCTCTTACGATTGGGCCGCGTAATATGGAAATTGGGTATTTAAGATTTTCAACCATTCTTTCGATTATCCTTAACTGTTGGTAATCCTTCATTCCAAAAACAGCAATATCAGGTTGAATTATATTAAATAATTTTGAAACTACCGTGCATACTCCACGGAAATGGTTGGGACGTGATTTACCGCATAGAACTTTTGATAATTTGTCCTCATAAACCCATATACTTTCATCTTTGCTATACATTTCATTTACCGATGGGGCAAAGACAATATCAACTCCTGATTCTTTGCAAATTTTATTGTCTCTTGCAATGTCTCGAGGATATCTGTTATAATCTTCATTTGGGCCAAACTGAGTTGGATTAACGAAGTTTGAAAGGACTACTATATCGGAATTTGCTCTAGCAATTTTTACCAGAGAAATGTGCCCATCATGCAAATATCCCATCGTTGGGACGAGAGAAATTTTTAAGCCCTTTTTGCGATTTTCGCATGAAGCTTCATTCATCTCAGCAACTTTTTCTATAATTTTCATATTATGGCAGATAAGTTTGAAATTATCTTATGTAAGTGTAAATTACAATTTAGCATATTTGAGAACTATAATTTCGGCAAAAAAAAAATCAATTGGAGGATTTTATGAGTAATGTTTCAATTACTGAGCTTTTAGATTATGTTGAAGAACACATGATGAAAGCTGTTGACCATTTGAAAAATGAACTGGCCGGGATCAGGACAGGTAAAGCGTCACCGGCCCTTGTTGAAAATATTATGGTTGAATATTATGGGACATCCACGAGATTAAAAGAATTGGCAGGTATTACTGCGCCAGAACCAAGGCTTCTCGTAATTCAGCCATGGGATCCATCATCAGTTTCTGCTATTGAGAAAGCCATACTTGGCTCCAAGATAGGTATCTCCCCTGTGAATGATGGGAAAATTATAAGGTTGCCTATTCCCGAACTGAGTGAAGAGCGGAGAAATTCCCTTGTAAAACAAGTTCGTTCCTTGGCAGAAGACAGTAGAGTTGCAATAAGAAATGTTCGCAGAGATGGGAATGAGATAGCGAAAAAAGCGCAAAAAAATTCTGAAATTACAGAAGATGATTTAAAAGGAATGCTTGAAAAGATACAGAAACTTACCGATGATTATATTAAAGAAGTTGATGATATTGTAGCAAAAAAGGAAAAAGAATTGCTAA
>ERZ795046.2399-NODE-2399-length-16535-cov-55.954551_pt1 | contig 16535 bp, 16 predicted proteins | sample MGYA00375130_ERZ795046 | MGnify/ENA primary metagenome ERZ795046 (study PRJEB30175, sample SAMN05720202) | activated sludge metagenome | isolation source: anaerobic digester from wastewater treatment plant | place: Japan | collected 2015-05-15 ...
GTCATTCTGAGCGTCAGCGAAGAATCCCTCACTTGCTTGGCATGGGATCCTTCGGACTTCGTCCTCAGGATGACCAAAGGTTAGTTTTAAGGTTTGAGTTGTAGTTTTGAGTTTTGAGCTTTGAGTTTTGAGCTTTGTCTTTATTAGTTGCAATCTCTAATTTTTTGTTTAAAATAAAAGGCAGATTAAAAGTCGTTTTAATTTAAATTTTTTATGGCAGAAATTAAAGAAGAAAATCAAAAACCAAGAGAAAATCAAAAAAAGGATCTTTTAGTGCCGATTTCAATTCTGTTGGCAGCTCTTATTATTGGAGGTTCCGTTATTTATAGCAAAGGCTTAAGCACGGTTCAACCTTCCAAAAATTTGGCTAATGTTCAAAATGCTAATTTAGTTAAATTAGATATTGCCAGCGATCAAGCAGTGTTGGGTAAAAGCAATGCTCCGGTTACTATTTTTGAATTTGGTGATTATCAATGTCCTTATTGCAAACGGTTTTACATGCTTGCTCATTTGGATTTAGTGAAAAATTATGTAGAGCCGGGGCTCGCCAAGATAGTTTTTATGGATTTTCCTTTACCCAATCACGATTTTGCACAAAAAGCAGCTGAAGCCGCTTGGTGTGCAAAAGACCAGAATAAATTTTGGGAAATGCATGACATTCTTTTTTCTAATTCCGACACAACCAATGGCTTGACGGTTGATAGTATGATCAAATATGCAGGATCGCTGGGATTAGACACACAGGCCTTTTCAAATTGTTTAAATTCCAGCAAGTATGCGGCTAACATTCAACAAATTTTAGCAAAAGGGACGCAACTGGGCATTCTGGCTACACCAACGACGATTGTGACCAACGAGCCTTTGCCGATTAATATTGATGCAAAAGCAGTGGCAGCGGCTTATCAGGGCGATACCGGTACTGTTCAATTAGGCGATAGTGTTTTGATTATCGGCGCTCAGCCTTTTAGCGCCATTCAGTCGGTAATTGATTCATTAGTAAAATGATCCAAATTTATTCTACTCCCAGTTGCCCTTATTGTCATTTAGCAAAGGAGTTTTTCCAAGAGAATAATATCGCGTTTGAAGACTTTAATGTTGCTGCTGACGAGAAAGCTTTAGAAGAAATGGTAAATAAAAGTGGCCAAATGGGCGTGCCAGTGATTGATATTGATGGAGAGATTGTTGTTGGATTTAATCGGGCCGAGATTGAGAGAATCTTAAAGGAAAAAGGGATAAAAAGGGATTAAAAAATGTAAGAAAAAGAGGCCTGCTTCGCAGGCCTCTTTTTCTTACATCATCTCCTCTTATTAATTCCGCGCGGTTTAATTAGCCTTGCTCTTCAAGAAAAAACTCTTTATAATTAATTTATTATGAAGAAATTTCTGATTTATTTGAGTTTGCCTGAAATGATTCTTTTCTGGGTGATGTTGGTGGTAATGCTTTTTTTGATGGGCATTATTTTTTATTTTGTGGCGCCACCTTGGAAATGGGCTGGTTTGATAGTTGGCCTTCTTTTTATTCTAATCAGTTTTTTTATCGATCTGCGCAATACTATTAAGCACTACAATCTATTATCTGAACGCGAACAAGTCAGAACAATAATTTCCCATTTTACCGATGCTATTGTTGCTTATGATCCAGATTTTCGCATTACTGTTTTTAATGCTGCAGCCGAGGATCTATTTAATTTAAAGGCGAGTGATATTTTAAATCAAATAATAACGCCGGAATGGGCTAAAAATCAGAAAACAAAATTATTAACTCAAGTGCTTTTTCCCAGTTTAGCGCCGAGCATGAGTTGGAAAACTGATCCGGCTGTTTTTCCTAATGTCATGGAGTTGTCTTTTACTAACCCTGCTTTAGAGCTAACAGTGACTACTATTCGCGTTACCGATTCCAAAGGAAAAATTTTGGGATTTTTTAAGATTATCAAAGATCGTACTCGTGAAGAAGAGATTCTTAAAACGAAATCAGAATTTTTAACTGTTGCTGCTCATCAAATGCGGACGCCTCTTTCAGGAATTAAATGGAGTTTGGAGACTTTGCTTTCTGAGGGAAATGAAAACCTGACTGATACTCAACGGGAACTTTTGCAAAAAAATCTTGAAGCTACTGATAAGATTCTTCGTTTGGCAAATGATCTTTTAGATGTTGCTAATATTGAATCCGGACGCTTTGGCTATGAATTTGTGCAATCTGATTTAATTGATCTCATTCAAAAAAGCATTTCAGAATATTTGTATTTAGCTGATCAGCATAAAATCAAAATTTATTTTGAGCCGCCGTCTGATGGTTTGCCGCCTTTTAAATTTGATCCTATGCGCATTAAAATCGTCATTCAAAATTTGTTAGAAAATGCTCTGCGTTATAACATAGAGGGTGGTCAGATTATAATAAAAGTAGAAAAAAAACCGCCCTACGTTGAAGTATCCGTCAGCGATACAGGCATTGGCATTCCTAAAGAGGAACTGCCTAAATTATTTACCAAATTTTTCCGCGCCAGCAATGTTTTAAAATATGAAACTGAAGGAACGGGTTTGGGATTGTATATTACTCGAAATATTGTTGAAGCGCATGGTGGCAAGATTTGGGCTGAGTCAATTGAAAATCGTGGCACAACCATGCACTTTACTTTACCAATGGATGAAAAATTAATTCCGAAACGGTATGCCGCTTCGGCGATATAATAAAGAAATCTTAGATTTTAATCTTCCAGTGTAATAGCTAAGCCAAAGCATTAAAAGGTGAAATCCAGTGCACTTTGCGTAAAAGGCTGTTGACTTTTTTATTAAAATTTGCTATAATAATAGTAGTGGGGCAAACTGAATAAATAGTTTATCCTAATTTGAAAATTTAAAAGGAGGTTTTGAAATGAAAAAAGAATTAATTGTTTTGGTTGGGAGTGGAGTTTTGTTTTTGCTGTATATTTTAAGACCGTGGGGCAATAATGTTGAGTGGCTTACGGCTGTGATTGGATTTCTGGCCCTAGGAGGAATGCTCTATTGTCTTGTGTTAGAGGGCCGAGATCAAGAAAAATAGAAATAATTCTGGTGAATCCAGTCGGTTTCAACCCGACGGACCACACCAGGATTAGAGATTTTAGGAGGTTTAAAATGAGAGTAATGGCAATTTGGGAGCGCGTCGGAGATGCGCTCCAAAGGGAATGGATTGACAAGTCTCGCAAGGGGCTTGTCGAGGGTGTTCAAGTGGATATACAGAGGCGGCAGTTGAGGGTACCATGTATCCTTACCCAGCAGAATGAAGTGATCCCAGTTGCAAAGATGGATCGCCGACCAGATTGGTTCAGGCTTTCTATTAGAGTGCCGAGCTGGAGGCAGGTTATGGCAGTTGCTGATGGTAAAAATTTGTATCCGATCGAAAAAGACGGATACAAATTGCTCTTTTTTCGGAATGCAACAGTAGTCGAATTCTGCCGCGGCCTTCTTTCTGCTACTTACTATGCTGTAAGAGCAGAAGGAAGTAGATTCTTTTTAATTGAGTCGACGCGGTTTGAACTCGAAATCCCTCGTTTTATTGAAACGAGGGAGGGAATTCGTGATTTTCTGGTAGAAAATCACATTCCGCAAGATCTGCTAGAACCGGCACTTGAGTTGATGCAGAAGCAGAAAAAAGATTTTTCCAATGCTGTTTGGAAAGAGGGGTTGGGTAAAGCTAAGCTTCAGCCTTCACCCAAGGTGGAGGCGCCGAAGAAAGAGGTTCGGTCAGCTTCTAAAGAACCGCAAGAAATTCCAGAAATTCCCCTTGATACTGACGAAGAGCCGGAAAGGCCTCGCCGCTCTCCAAAAAGGCAGGAACGGCGCGAGCGTGAGGACAAACCTCGCCGGCCACGCCCCCAGCTGAATGATGATCCTGGGCAGGTAATTCGGAGAGCCCGCGGGCTCTCCAGTAAAGATTTTTTTACAGATTGAAAGTTAAGCGGCTTTGTTCGAAGAACAAAGCCGCTTTTTATTTCTGCCAAAGTGTTATTCTGAGCGAAGCGAAGAATCCCTCACTTGTTTGGCATGAGATCCTTCGGACTTTGTCCTCAGGATGACACCCTTATTTGTCATTCTGAGCGTTAGCGAAGAATCCCTCAATTACTTGGCACGGGATCCTTCACTTCGTTCAGGATGACAAGAAAGAGAGTTGGGAAGAGATCCTTTACTTCGTTCAGGATGATAACAAGGGGATAGTTTTAAGGTTTTGAGTTGTGGTTTTGAGTTTTGAGTTTTGAGTTTTGAGTTTTGACTTTTTTATCGTCATTCTGAGCGTAAGCGAAGAATCCCTCAATTACTTGGCACGGGATCCTTCACTTCGTTCAGGATGACAAGAAAAAGAGCTGGGACGGGATCCTTCGGGCTGCGCCCTCAGGATGACAACAAGAGAGCCGCGCCCTCAGGAGGACAAGAAAATCAATTTTCGCTAAATGTTTTGCATTTTTTAAAATCTTGTGCTAAAATAATCAAAATATAAAATTACTACGCCTATGAAAAATTTATTAAAAAATATTGGTATTGGTATTTTAGTTTTTTTGATTCTCAGTACTATTTTTTCTTATTTATGGACTGGCACAGAGGTTAATCAAAAGCAGCAAGTTTCTTTAAATGAGTTAGTTTTAAAAATTAAAAACGGAGAAGTAAAAAGCATGGTGATTTCTGATCCAGAAGTGAGGGCCACAACACAAGATAATAAGATTTTAATTACTAATAAAGAGACGGGCGTGAGCATTATTGAAACATTAAAAAATTTAGGCGTAACAGAAGAGGATTTATCAAAGGTGCAAATTGACATAAAAACACCCTCAGACTGGTTGTTGTGGGGGGCTTTAATTTTGCAGATGGTTTTACCGTTGGCTCTGATTTTTATTTTCTTTATGTGGATGAACAAACAAGCTCAGAAAAGCGTTGGCCAAGCTTTTACTTTTGGTAAGGTTAATTTAAAAATTTCTTCGCCTAAAGACAAGGTGACCTTTCGAGATGTGGCAGGATTAGAAGAAGCAAAGCAGGAATTAATGGAAGTGGTAGAGTTTCTTAAAAATCCCAAGAAGTTTTTAGATGTTGGTGCGAAAATACCGCGTGGCGTTTTATTGATGGGACCTCCAGGTTCAGGCAAAACTCTTCTGGCTCGGGCGGTCGCTGGGGAAGCAGGCGTACCATTTTTCCATATTTCCGGTGCAGAATTTGTAGAGCTTTTTGTTGGCGTAGGTGCCAGTCGAGTACGCGATGCTTTTGCTACAGCTAAACGAGCCGCACCTTCTATTTTGTTTATTGATGAAATTGATGCAGTTGGGCGAGAGCGAGGCGCGGGATTAGGCGGCGGCCATGATGAACGCGAGCAGACACTCAACCAAATTTTAGTAGAAATGGATGGTTTTGATCGAGATACTAATGTGATCGTTATGGCGGCTACTAACCGCCCAGATGTTTTAGATCCAGCACTTTTACGACCGGGTAGATTTGATCGGCGGATTATTTTAGACTTGCCGGATTTAAGAGAGCGAGAAGAAATTTTAAAAATTCATTGCCGTGATAAAGTGTTAGCCAAAGATGTTGATTTGCGTAGAGTGGCCGAGCGAACGCCTGGTTTTTCTGGAGCAGATTTAGCCAATCTTGTGAATGAAGCGGCTATTCTTGCGGCGCGTCGCAATAAAAAAGAGATTAGTCAATCCGAATTTTTAGAATCTATTGAAAAAGTGATACTTGGACCAGAACGAAAAAGCCGCATTATCTCTGATAAGGAAAAGCATATTATTGCCTACCATGAATCAGGTCATGCGTTGGTGACTTATTTTTCGCCTGACGCTGATCCAGTTCAAAAAGTTTCTATTATTGCCCGAGGTCAGGCTGGTGGCTACACTTTGAAGATGCCACTGGAAGATCGACGCCTTCAAACAAGAAAACAATTTTTGGCAGAATTAGCCATTCTTTTGGGCGGCTACACTGCCGAAAAGATTTATCTGGGAGATATTTCTACCGGAGCAGCCAATGATTTGAAAGAAGCTTCAGAACTAGCTAGAAAATTAGTCACGCAATTTGGAATGTCTGATAAATTGGGGCCTATTACTTTTGGCAAAACCGAAGAGATGATTTTCTTAGGTCGAGAAATTTCTACTGAGAAGAATTATTCTGAAGAAACAGCAGAAAAAATTGATAAAGAAGTGACGCGTTTAATTAAAGATGCTCAAAAAAGAGCAGAAAAATTATTGAAAGAGTATAAAAATCAAATGGACGTTCTGGTTAAAACTCTTTTAGAAAAAGAAGTTTTAGAAAAAGAGGAATTTGAAAAATTAATGAAAGAAAGTACTGAAGCAGATAAGCCAGCGAAAAATAAATAATTATAATTTGATTGGATGAGTCGAAGAGTATTTTGTCTTAGTAATTTTTATTAGGGTTTCTGGCCGGCACGTAGCTCAGTGGTAGAGCACCGCTTTTATATCAGCGATTTACAAAAGTGTTTTAGTGGGCGCATAGCTCAGCGGCAGAGCACCACTCTTATAAAGTGGGGGTCGATGGTTCGAATCCATCTGCGCCCACTTAAGCACTTCATAAAAATTGTTGATGTTTGTTGGTAACTTCAGATTAAAATGAATAGAGACAATTACCAAATATAAAGCGAGGATTACAGGTTTGGTTCCTGCCGTGTCGGCCAGAAAACTTAGAAAGCCATGTAGGCAAATATAAACTGAGCGTCGATGGGTTAACTCCGTCGGCACCTGTCAGAAATATTTAAAAAGACGATCTTAAGCGTCTTTTTTGATTTTAATTCCTAAGCAGATGAGGATTCTTGCGTAAAATCAATTTTTGAGTATAATTTAGGAAAAGAAAAAGAGCTGAAAGCAGCCTTTTTTATTATCTTTCTTCATATGAGTCCTGCCATTAATCCAAAAAATCAACCCTTAATAAAGCCGCGCCGCCTGAAAAAAGGCGATAGGGTTATTGTTGTTTCGCCTTCTCAGCCAATTACTAATCCTAAATACTTTAAACGAGGATTAAAGACTTTAGAAAGTCTTGGTTTTCGCGTTGAAACTTCAAAAAACGTGAACACAGTTTACGGCATGTATAAAGCCGGCACCCCAGCAGAAAGAGCAGCGGATTTAAACGAGGCTTTTGCTCGAAAGGATATCAAGGGAATTTTTATGAGCGTGGGCGGATATTTAGCTAATCAAGTGCTGCCACTATTGGATTACAAATTAATTCAGCAAAATCCAAAAGTATTAATTGGTTTTTCGGACGGAACGACATTGCTTAATGCAATTTATCGACGGAGCCGACTTGTTACTTTCCATGGCTTTAATATTGAGCACTTTTTCATGAAAGCCAATAGTTATACGATTAAATCTTTTCAGAACATTTGTTCTGAAGGCGGAACTACTTTTTTACGGCGCAGTAAATGGCAAATTTTAAAACCGGGCCATGTTCGCGGTAAATTATTGGGAGGCAATTTGATTAGTTTCGCCAATCTTTTAGGAACACGCTATTTTCCCGATATTTCTAACAGTATTTTATTTTTTGAAGAGCACGATGATTTTTCAGAAGACGTGGAAAGCGCTTTAACGCGTTTGATTAATGCGGGAATTTTTGCCGAAGGAGGGGCGCAGGGAATTATTTTTGGGAAAATGATTAATGTTTCTGTGGGATCAGCTGATAAAGAAATCCAGCAAAAATTCACGCGGCCCAAATTCTTTACTTTAAATACAATCATTAAGGAATTGTTTAAACCTTATAAAATTCCTATCATTACTAATGTAGATTTTGGTGATATTTATTATCCCATGACCATTCCTTTGGGGGTGGAGGCGGAGCTTGATGCGACTAATTCGCAGATTACCTTTCGGCTTCTTGAGCCAGCCGTTCGGTAAAGTCACTGGACCTGATTATAAGAAGTACGTTATACTAATAAATGTAAATGGTTAAAATTGCGCCTGTAGCTTAATGGATAAAGCGTCGGCCTCCGGAGCCGAAGATTGCGCGTTCAAGTCGCGCCAGGCGCACTTTTAATCACTACTTTATGGGAGTAAATCAGAATTATTATCTTAAAGTAGGAAAGGCAGATGAACTCACTAATTCGAAAGAACGCCGGATTTTTCGCTTTTTTGAGATGTTGCCAGGCATTTGTTCGTGGCTGACTCTAATTTTGATGGTGGTTGTTTCTTGGCAATGGCCCGTAGCAGCAGCAATTTTTATTATTGTTTTTGATACCTATTGGCTTATCAAAACTATTTATTTTAGTTGGCATGCGGCTTATAGCTCTAAAAAAACGAGGGAGTATTTAAAGAAAAATTGGCTAAGAGAATTAAAAAATCTGCCGAAAGAAAAATATAATGTTAATGTTACTGATTGGCGAGACATCTATCATTTAGTTATTTTGCCAATGGTTGATGAGCCTTATGCAGTTGTTGCTTCAACCTTTCAAGCGTTGAGTTCGGTTAATTATCCTTTAGATCGATTTATCGTTGTTTTGGCTACTGAGGAACGCGCTCAAGATAAAATTCAGACAACAATAGAAAAAGTCCAACAAGAGTTCGGAAAAAACTTTAAGCATTTTTTGATTACGGTTCACCCCAAAGATATTGTAGGCGAAATTGCCGGAAAGGGAGCTAATGAAACATGGGCAGGCCGGCAAGCCAAAGCACTGATTATTGATCAGTTCCAGATTCCTTACGACCATATTTTAGTTTCCACCTTTGATATTGATACTGTTGTGCCTAGTGATTATTTCGGTTGCTTGACTTATCATTTTCTTACTGCCAAAAATCCCTATCATTCCAGTTATCAGCCCGTGCCTTTGTTTACCAATAACATTTGGGAGGCGCCGGCTTTGGCTCGAGTTATTTCTTTTTCCTCAACATTTTTTCAATTAATTCAGCAATCCAGACCCGAAAGAATGACCACTTTTTCTTCTCATTCAATGCCATTTAAAGCTTTGGTTGATGTAGATTTTTGGCAGACAAATGTTGTTTCGGAAGATTCACGCATCTTTTGGCAGTGCTTTTTGTATTACAATGGTAATTGGGAAGTGGTGCCTTTGTTTTATCCTGTTTCGATGGATGCCAATGTTGATGCAAGTTTTATCAAGACGATGATTAATCAGTATAAGCAGCAGCGACGTTGGGCTTATGGCGCTTTAGACATTGCCTATACTTTTTTTGGCTTTGTTAAAAACAAAAATATTCCCTTGAAGAAAAAAATTACCTATGGATTTTTCCTTTTTGACGGCTTTTACAGTTGGGCAGTAACGAGTCTTTTGATTTTCTTCTTAGGCTGGCTGCCAATAGTGTTAGGCGGACCAAAGTTTAATTTTAGTATCCTGTCCTTTTATTTGCCCAAAATGACCGCCTATGTTTTAACTGTGGCCAATATCGGAATTATTACTTGTGCTGTTTTAAATTTTTGGTTTTTGCCTCCGCGGCCACCTTATTACGGAAAACATCGTTATTTGCTCTTTGTGCTTCAATGGATTTTAACACCTATTAATTTAATTTTCTTTGGTAGCATCCCAGCATTAGACGCTCAGACGCGATTACTTTTGAAAAAATATATGGGATTTTGGGTAACGCCCAAATACCGGAAGTCAGAAGAAATACAACCAAAATTCAAATCTCAAATAGAAATGCAAAGTTCAAAAAAACAGAATGTCAACAATGTTTAAAAGTAATAGCAATTTTTCTATGAGAAAAAATTGCTATTAATCCGTGTCATTCGTTATTGGACTCTGCCTTAGTCTCGAGCGGTTTTTGATGCCATATTTGCTCTCCGGCTGTAATTTTTGATCTTGAAATTTATAGTGTATAATCTAACTGTATTTATAAAATTTATTTTTATGGAGAAGAAAGATTTGATAAAAATTAATGATTATTTGTGGGAGATTCCCAAAGAATTTCGAGCAGACATGCGCGTTCCGGCACGGGTTTATGTTTCAGAGAAAATGCTGGAAGAAATTTTTCGTGATCGTTCTCTCAATCAATTAATCAACGTTGCTACTTTGCCGGGGATTGTGAGTTACAGTTTGGCAATGCCAGATATCCATGAGGGTTATGGATTCCCTATTGGTGGGGTAGCGGCAATAAAAGCTGATGAAGGCGTCATTTCTCCTGGTGGCGTTGGTTATGATATTAACTGTGGAATGAGGCTTCTTTTATCTTCTTATTCAGAAGACGAACTGAATCCCTATCTTAATCGTCTGGCAGATGAGATTGCCATTAGTGTTCCTTCTGGTTTAGGCCGAGGGCACAAAAAAAGTCTGGGGCATAATGATTTGGATAAAATTTTGAATTATGGAGCAAGGCAATTAGTTGAAAACGGATATGGCGATCCAGAGGATTTGGAATATTGTGAAGCGGGCGGATCTTTAGAGATGGCGAATGCGCGGGCTGTTTCTAATCGAGCTAAAAATCGTGGTGGTGATCAGGTGGGTACCTTGGGGAGTGGTAATCATTTTTTAGAAATTCAAAAAGTAGCGGAAATTTTTAATCCAGAGGTGGCTGAAAAATTCGGGCTTTTTCTCAATCAAATTGCGGTTATGATTCATACGGGATCGCGTGGATTAGGTCATCAAGTAGCCACGGATTATATTCAGATTATGATGCGCACCATGCCGAATTACCAGATTAATTTACCAGATCGCGAATTGGCCTGTGCTCCTTTTAAAAGCGAAGAAGGGCAAAATTATTTTCAAGCGATGGCGGCTGCTGCAAATTTTGCGTGGGCTAACCGTCAGATGATCAGTCTTTTTGTTCGACAAGCCTGGGAAAAGGTTTTGGGTAAAAGAGATAAGCTTAGAATTCTTTATGATGTTGCCCACAATATTGCCAAGTTGGAGCAATATGAAATTGATGGCAAAAAGCAAGCCCTAGTTGTTCATCGCAAAGGATCAACGCGCGCCTTTCCGGCTCATCATCCGGAAATCCCTGCAAAATATCAAGCTATCGGTCAGCCGGTTCTGATTCCGGGCAGTATGGGGACTGCCTCCTATATTCTCATTGGCACGGAAAAAAGCGAAGAAAGTTGGCATTCCACTTGCCATGGCGCTGGCCGTCAAATGTCTCGAGCTTCAGCTATAAAAAACTTATCAGCCCAAGCGATTATTAATCAACTCAAAAGCAAAGGCATTCTTGTTAAATGTGATAGTTTAAAGGGATTAGCCGAAGAAGCCCCGCAAGCTTATAAGGATATTGATGAAGTGATAAATGTTGTCGATAAAAGTGGTTTATCATTGAAAGTAGCTAAACTTGTTCCTCTCGCCGTTATCAAAGGAGAATAATTATGCAGATTTTAGCCAAAAATCGTAAAGCGCAATTTAATTATGAAATCGTAGAAAAGTTTGAAGCAGGCATTCAACTTTTAGGTTGCGAAGTAAAGTCAGTCAAAGCGAGTAATATTTCATTAGATGGCGCTTTTGTTCAACTTTATGGAAATGAATTGTATCTAATTAACGCTTCTATTCCAGCCTGGCAGCCTGCTAATGCTCCAGCTGACTATAAACCTGATCGGAGTCGTAAATTGCTGTTGCATCGCAAGGAGATAAATTATTTAATTGGTAAAATGAAATCTGAGCGCTTAATGCTTATACCTTTGACGGTCTACTTGAAAAAAAATAAAATAAAGTTAGAATTAGGATTAGCAAGAAGTAGAAAAAAAGTGGACAAAAGAGAGCTTATCAAAGAACGAGAAGCTCAAAGAGAGTTGGAAAGAAGGCTTAAAAATTATTAATTCGGGGATGATTGGCTTCGAAGCGAAAAAACATTTTCGAGTCAGATCGAGGATCCGTTACCTCGTTAATCATCGGGCAACAAAAATTGCCAATTCAAATTCCAATCTGGCTTTCGCGTTAGCTTAAGCCAGCATCCGACTAGCTGATGCTCAATAGGCTAGAAGGGTGTCAAATTATTGAGCTAGGCTTTTATGAGCGCCTTTGATCATAAAAGCGACCAAACTCAGAGGCGAGGGATTAATAGTTTTGCCGATTTTAATATTAGTCCTTTGAACAAATCGGCTGAATGTCTGGAAAGCTCGAAAATCACTTTTTTCGCTGACGCGGGTTCAATTCCCGCCATCTCCACTCAAAGTAAAAAATTTTAAAATATAGTCGGATTGCGATTGACAAAAATTTTAAAAAAATATAATATCAACAATCAAATAAGAGCGAATGAGGTTAGAGTTATTGATGAAAACGGTGGTAATTTAGGTATTATGTCATTGGCGGAAGCGCTTAATTTAGCTCAATCTAAAAATTTAGATGTGGTTGAGATTGTTAAGACAGCGAATCCGCCAGTAGTTAAAATTTGTGACTACGGAAAGTTTCTCTATCAGCAAGAAAAAACCGAAAAAAAACAGAAAGCCAAAGAACGCGGAGATGAAATGAAACAGATTCGTCTAACGTTTAATATTGGCAAGCATGATATGGAAGTAAGGGCCAAACAGACTGAAGAATTTTTGAAGCAAGGATTGAAAGTGCAAATCGAGATTGTTTTAAGAGGAAGAGAAAAAAGTCACAAAGATTTAGCCACAGAAAAATTAAAGAATTTTTTAAGCTCCATTCAACATCCTTATAAAATCATCCAAGATATTAAGAGTTCACCTCGCGGGTTAACAATTGTTATTGGTTAATATGCAAAAAAACACGAAATCATTTCAAAAAAGAATAAAATTAAGCAAAAACCAAAAGGCTCTTCATCGACCTATTAAACAGAGTCATTTTAAAGCCAAGCTTTCAGGTCGAAAAAATCAAGACAAAAGGAAGGTAAAATCGTTTTACACAACAGACGAAAAAACTATTAAAAAATTCCTTCCGCATACTAAATAATTTTATTAAGGCACTGGATTTAAATCAGAGATATTTAAATAAGTGCCGAATTTTCTTTATTTATGGCAAGGGTTAAAAGAGGAGTCACTAGTCACAAAAAAAGAGAAAAAGTCCTTAAGCAGACAAAAGGATTTAAATGGGGTCGCAAATCAAAAGAACGATTAGCGAAGGAAGCACTGCTTCATGCCCAGAGTCGTTCTTTTGTTGGCCGGAAACAAAAAAAGCGAAACTTTCGTCAATTATGGGAAACAAAAATTAAAGCCGCAGCTTTGAAAGAAGGGTTAAAATACAATGAGTTTATTCATTTACTTAAGACAAATGATATTGCTATTAATCGGAAACTTTTAGCGGACTTAGCTGAAACAAAGCCAGAAGTATTCCGATCATTAGTGGCCGAAGTTAAAAAATAAAAATTATAAAAAATCATGACTATTTTTAAAAAGAAAAAAATGGATAAAAAGCAACTGAAAGAATTTCAAGAGTTGCTGGAAAAAGAAAAAAAGGAATTGGAAGATAAAATTGCAGATTTAAATCTCAAAGAAAAAGATATGGCAATTAAAATGCCTGATTTTACTGCTTCAGAAGATTCTTCCATTGAAGCTGACGAAATCGAAGAGCTTAACAATCTTTTATCTTTAAAATTGGTTTGGGAAGGTGATTTAGCTCGTATTAATGATGCCTTGGAAAGAATGAAAGCGGGTACGTATGGCATTTGCGAAGAGTGCGGTGAATTGATTGAAGAAGCCCGCTTAAGAATTGAACCGGCAGCGCAGATTTGCGCCAAATGTCTTAAAAAGAAAAATACAGCGTCCGCTTAAATTTTTAAAATTTTTTCCAAAATTATGACGGCTAAGATTTATTCATCGGCTGTTATTGGAATAAAAGCCCAACCGATTGAGGTGGAGGTGGACTTGGGTCCAGGTCTTCATTCTTTTAATATTGTAGGATTAGCTGATAAGGCCGTAAGCGAGGCTAAAGACCGCGTTTCTTCGGCTATTAAAAATAGTGGTGCTGCTGCCCCTCAAAGACAAAACAGAAAAATTACTGTGAATTTAGCGCCCGCCGATCTAAAAAAGGAAGGTTCAGCCTATGATTTGGCTATAGCTGTAGGCTATCTTTTAGCTTCAAATCAAATTAAACCTTTTGACGCTCGCAGAAAACTTTTTCTAGGCGAGCTTGCTCTTGATGGTAGTCTGAGGCCAGTTGCGGGCATTTTGCCTATTGTTTTAATGGCGAAAGAAAAATTCGACGAGGTGATTTTGCCAGCTAAAAATATTAAAGAGGCTGAAATTATCAAGGGCATTAAGCTTGTAGGTTGTGAAAATTTAAGAGAGGTAATCGAATATTTAGAAGGGAAGAAGGAAGTTGGCTTTATCAGCAATGAAGAACTTCAAATCTCGCAGAATAGAAACTATGCGGTTGATTTCGCTGATATTAAAGGACAGCAACAAGCCAAGAGAGCTTTGGAAATTGCTGCGGCAGGCGGGCATAATATTTTAATGTTTGGATCTCCTGGTTCTGGCAAAAGTATGTTGGCTAAGGCCCTACCTTCCATTTTACCGCCGATGTCTTTAGAGGAAGCGCTAGAAGTAACGAAGATTTATAGTGTTTGCGGGTTGACCTCAGAAGAGGAGCCTTTAATTACCTTAAGGCCATATCGTGCGCCTCATCATACAGCTTCTAAAATTGCAGTGGTAGGTGGAGGTTCTTGGCCAAAGCCCGGTGAAATTAGTTTGGCGCACCGCGGTGTTTTATTTATGGATGAAATTGCTGAATTTAGCCGCGATGTTTTGGAGAGTTTGCGCCAACCCTTGGAAGATGGAGAAATTACGATTAGTCGAGTCCAGGGTAGTTTAACTTTTCCAGCGCGTTTTATTTTGGTGGCTGCAATGAATCCTTGTCCTTGCGGTTATTATGGTGATCCAGAAAAAGAATGTCATTGTACTCCAGCAGAAATTTTGAAATACCAGAAAAAAATCTCCGGCCCACTAATGGATCGCATTGATATGCAAATTGAGGTTCCGCGCGTTAAATACGAGGATCTCAAATCCGAAGAAAAAGGGGAAACGTCAGATACCATTCGTTCGCGAATTGAAGAAGCAAGACAAATTCAAAAAGAGCGATTTAAAAATCTCAGTAGAGTGATTTACACTAATGGGGAAATGACTTCAAAAGAAGCAGAAAAATTTTGCCCGCTCGAAAAAGAAGCTGAAGCTCTGCTTAAAAAAGCAGTGGAAAGTTTCTATCTTTCTGCCCGTAGCTATTATAAGCTTTTAAAAGTTGCTCGAACCATTGCGGATCTTAACCATTCAGATTTAATTAAGACTGAGCATGTCGCTGAAGCGTTGCATTATCGATTAAAGAATGAAAATTAAAAATGAGGCAAAAATCGGGCCTGAACGGCCCGATTTTTGCCTCTCCAAGAGAGTAAATTTTATTTTACAAAAGGATTTTTGGCATTTCGAACTTCGAAATGAAGATGACAGCCAGGATTGCCAATAACATAACCAGTATTACCCATCAAACCAATCAATTGGCCTTGCATCACATAATCGCCCTCTTTTACGTTAATTTGGTTAAGATGCGCATAGAGTGTTTCTGTATTATTTGGATGCTGAATTTTAATATGATTTCCATAACCATTGTCCCAGCCTGTAAAAACTACTAATCCTTCGGCAGCAGCCATTACAGGCGTTGCGCATCGATTGGCAATATCTACGGCATTTACCGAATGGAGCGTGCCCCAGTTAAAGCCCGTAGTAGGAAGAATGTAGTAGTAAGGATAAGAAGGCAAATTAGCATCGGCTGCTGTTTTAATTTTTGCTTGGGATGTCGAAAGGATGCCATCGGGTACTATGATTTTTTGACCAGGTTTCAGATTGCTATCAGTAATATTATTGAAGTTGATGATTTTATCTGGAGAAACTGAATACATTTTGGCGATAGCTTCGATCGTGTCGCCAGTTTTGACTTCGTGTAAAACACCAGAAACAGGCAGAATGATTAATTCTTCTCCGGGCGTGATTTTCTCGCTTCTTAAACTGTTGGCCCAAATTATAGTATTAAGGCTTACTCCAAAATCCGAAGCAATGCTTAGAAGTGTATCTCCTTTTTGAACTTTATAAAACAAAAGACCATTCTTATCCGTTTTAATGCTGGTCAAAATAGGGCTAGGGTTTTGAAGGCTATTATTGTCAATTAAATAATAAATTTCGTTTTCAGCGTTATCATTAGAAATATTAGCATTACCCGATGGCACATTACTTTGAATTGAAGTAGACAGAATGTTATTTTCTAAAAGGGCAAGGTTGTTTTGGGGAAGGAAAGGACCACCCACAACACCTCTGTCTGATTCTTTCAGAGGCATTGCTTTATTTTCGTTGGTGAGATTAAACGTGAGAATAGAAGTAGTTAAAAGCAACAAAAAAGCAACCAATATTACTAGTGGTTGCTTAACCAAAGAAAGCCTTTCTTTTTGAAAGAAAGATGGAAAAAATCCATTCGCATGGAATTTTTTCTTTCCAAACTCAGCAAGTTTCTTTCTTAACGATCGGCACTGACGATAAAGATTGGCAAAAAGTGTACAAATAAGCTTAATAAATTGTTCCCCCTAGAAGATAGAACCTATCTAATAGGGATTACTTTTTATTATAGCAAGCAAAAGTTTAAAGTCAAGGTCATGTGCTGGTTCATATGATATTATCCACCTAGGGCATTGAAAACAACGATGAAAG
>ERZ795046.2417-NODE-2417-length-16448-cov-12.367108_pt1 | contig 16448 bp, 23 predicted proteins | sample MGYA00375130_ERZ795046 | MGnify/ENA primary metagenome ERZ795046 (study PRJEB30175, sample SAMN05720202) | activated sludge metagenome | isolation source: anaerobic digester from wastewater treatment plant | place: Japan | collected 2015-05-15 ...
TTCTCCATTAGGGAGTATGGCACAAAGTGAAAACCCAATTTTCTCTATAGTTTTCTTTATATCTGTTTGTAACTCTGCCCAATGATTCTTTAACATTTTAATCTTCTTCAATTGTTCTATTTCATCCAACATTTATTAATCTCCTCCTTGCATCTTATCAAAGTATAGATAAATCAACAAATAATATACTAATTTGAAAAGCAACACATAATATATCTATGTATACTTCCCTATAAGGAATATTAATTCCCAAAGGGAAGTATACATAGATACATTAAGTATTACTTTATATTATCTTTATTTCACATCTATCATCTGCATAATCTTTCCCATCTTCTTCATCATTACTTATTTCTTGTTTTCTTAACGAATCAACTAGATCACATATAATATTATAATCACTATTCTTGAAATCTAATTCTTCTTCTATTAAATCATTTATATCACTTATTACTTCATACCAATCTATGGCCGAAACTATTATAGCTAATAGATCATCATTATCACTTGGTTCAAGATCATTTAAATAATAGGATTTTTGTGCTCCAACGTCATCCATAACAATACTGTGTTTATTAGTATCAATTCTAATAATAATGTCACCACCAACATTAATTAATCTATTATGTGGAATCATCTTTAATAATATATTATTCAAATCACTAATTATACAATCAATATTATCATGCAATTGATTAAGTTTGTACATTTTCTCCCATATTTCTTCAATTTCTTTTATTTCAAAATCAAATAACATTTTATTATCCTCCTATTTTAATATATTATTATTTTTAATAGATATAATTAATAACATATCTATTAAATGATAAATTAACAAACTATGTGTCTATATTTATATTGTAATATAAATTAATAAATAAATACTCAAGATATAATATCCAATGAGAAATATTAATATCCCATTGTGTTAATATATCTTAAGTATCTATTTTAATGAAAAGAATAAGAATAACGAATTATCTTTCAACTTATTCTTTCTTATTCTTTTCTTCTACTCTACAATCTAAATGGAGAAGTGGCTATTAATAACTTTAGATCTATCTTATTGTTATTATCAACACAAAACACTTTAGCTAGTAGTTCTGCTTTACTAGCAACTTTTTCATACTTATTACTTGTGAATATGCTAAAGTGTTTTGCTGCAGCTGAAGAAGGAGAATGAGGATTCTCAAGACAGAAATACTCCCTCTCTTTCTCCTTTCCATCCACAGACACCCACTCCTTCATTTTTCTCATATCCCAAATGTACTTGCAAATTTCATCTGGGTTCATTTTGGGTGTGTGGAAACGAAACCTGCCACCCCAAGTGGTATTAGCATTATTACTCAAACTAATACCATCCATTATGTATATATAACCAAACTTAGTCTCTTTCCACAACCTCAATGGAAAGTTATGGAAAGAGACATCATTCCATTTACTGATTAATTCCCTTTTTGCCAAAGTATTACCTCCTTCAAATAAAATATAATGGAGACATATGTCTCCATTCACTTGCATTCTAAGAAAACCATTTATGATTGAAGAATGATAACACAACAAATAATATTAAAATTATAATAAAAGTAGATATGTTCTACCCCGTGGGAAGATCAACATTCTTCCCACGGGGTAGAACATATTTATTATAATTCTTTCACCTCCTCTTCTACAACCTCATCTCTTGTTAATAAACTAATAAGTTTACCTAATACGTTTAATTGATTCTCTTTTGACTCAAGGTTAAGTTCCAGAAGGAACTTAACCTTTGCAAAAAAAGCATCCCAGTCAATTCTACTGATAATATCTAATACCTCATCAGTAGCATCAATAATATGATAGCAAGGTCGTGTAGATTCTTTTACCCACACACCTCTACTATCAATTCCAATCTCAAAATTATCAACACCAATAACCTTAGAAATATTTGGAACAAGCTCAACTATAAGCTCATTTAAATCCTTTGCAGCACTTCTAGTTAAACCTTCAATATTCCTAATCTGATATTGCAGCTCTTTAATCTGAGATATAATCTTTTCCATTTCCTTCCCTCCTATAAGTTAGTCATATCTTAAAGATGAGGATGGAATCCAATTTCCATCCTCATCTTTAGTCCAAAAAATTTGGTACCTAGCAGCTGGTGATGATTTAATCTCATCATCAGCTGCTAGGTACCAATTTCCTTCATTGTCTTTGTGCCACATTTCACATACCCCCAATTTTTTTATTGGAGATTGTGATAAATATGGCACAAAGACAATGATATAATCTTTTATTTCCAATATAATAATATATATGAGAAATTATACATTATATCTACTTTTTATTGTATTTATCCAATATATTATCTCATTTATGGTTGGCATAGACTTAACTCCACACTTATATTTAATATTACTATCATATATTAATTGAAGTAATTGGCTAGGATAATATTTAACTATAGTATATTCATCTTTTATGCCAGCCATTTGCAATATGTGCCAGTATGGTTCTCTTATTACTGGCTTATTATCTTTTTCTTCTTTTGGTTGTTTCTTTTCTTCAACCTCCTTTACTTGTTCTTGTTTTGTTTTAGATTCAGTCTGTTTAGCTTTTGAAAGCAGTGTATTAGCATTCTTCAACCATCCTTTAATTGTATCAGTGCTAACACCACTCTTTTTACTAAGCTCTTTTATATCATTCTTGGTCTTACATGCAGCAATTAGATCTTCTACAGTATATATATCTAATGAGTTAAGTATTTCCTTCTTCTTCTCTCCTATACCTTTGATTTCAGTTACATCCATCATTATAACCTCCCATTTAATTATAAATGCATTTCATTACTTGTACTTGCAGAATTGAGATATATGTTATTTGCTGCTTCTATATAGATATCACCAGATGCTGTAAATCTGATGTAACTACCTGAAGAATGTTTTATTCTAATCTCTTTATTGGCAGAATCTAATAGTATAAACTGACCAGATTGATCTTTCATTATAACATACTCTTGACCAGACTTTTCCCATATTTCAATATATGCAGAATCAGAAGGCAATCTTGGATCATTAGTTTTACTACGTTTGCCCCTCTTCTTATATTTGCCACGTATTATTATTCCCTCATCATCTGGATCATCTGATATAAGTATTTGCCTTCCTTTAGGAGATTTAATCAATGTCCATTTGTTCCAATACTCAGATCCATATGTATTTTCAACTGGTATAGAACCAGGATTATCAACAAGATTAAGTCCAGCTATGTATTTTGGTCTATTGAAGTTGCCTTCATCAAATCTAACCAATACATAACTTCCTTTAGGTGGTATTAAACATGAGCCACAATCATCAACACCTGTTTCTTGTGCTTCATCATTACCAGTGAATATATTGTTTTCAGGTATGGCCCAAATACCTTGTGATTCATTAACAGAATCTATCATCAGTGCTGGTATCCACACTTTAACTCTTCCTTGTTTCTTTGGATCCTTAACATCTACAACTTTGGCAGCATATAAGTTGGTAGCTTTGATTGTCTTTTTAAAGTCTTGTGCATTACCAGCTGCTAATTTATCAAAGTATTCTCTAGTGGGCAATTATCAATCATCTCCATTCTTCTTTATGGCTAGATTTAATAGTTGACTTATATTAAATTATATCAGCAAATATATTATTAATATTATCTTTATCTTGATCTAAATTATATTGTTTATTATATTCTTCAATTAACATATTATCATATACTTCCAACTTATTTGTTTTAATTATATCCAATAACCATCTATTTATATCTATATTATCTTTAGGTATATCTAAAGATATTGTTCCTCTGGAAAGATAACCATTTCCATTTAACTTGTCTGCAAGCTTGCTTGCAAGTTTAGACTGTGAATATAGATTTATTTTTATATTACCATCTTGAGTATAATCCCACAAAGCTATTAAAACAACTTCAGTCTCATACTTTGACAGTATACTGCTAACCAACATATCATTTATATTATAATATGACCTGCATACTACAATTCCATCATCATATGTCAAAAAGTTATTACAGTATTGATTAACTATCAACTCTTTCTCTTTAATACTTCTGGCTATAAGTTGTTGTTCATGTTTATTCAACACTAAATCTGGATTGATTATAAATCTATATACAAACTGATAGTGTCCCATGATATCATAAAGTTCTTTAATATTGATACTGTTCTCATTATATGAAAATATATTATCTGCAATATTGCATAATGGAAGGACTATCTTATCAGTTTTATCATCAATTGTATTACATTTAGATAGGTATTCATATAACAATCTAGTATTTGATGTTTTCTCTTTATATATGAAGTTTTTAAAGCCACTAAAGAAACTTTCACTTGATTTAGTATTACTTATTATAATTACATCTTTTGGTATTGGCACACCAATATGAGAATAACCAACTAATATGTCTGGTTCAGATGATACAAAGAATACATTAATATTCCTTGGAGATATAGTAGCAAAATCCATATTGCCAGTGATATGATAGTATATTACTTGAGCAAAAGCACAATCTACACCATAATTAGTCACAAGCATTGATGTCTCTCCTTAAACACAATTATTAATAATGATATTATTTTATAAGTTCAAATCCATTAACTTCTGTCCATGGTACAAATGCCCATGTCAAGATACTTGGGCCATCATTGATTTCTTTTGATGTATATTTACCATTATCAATAGCATCTATTATATCCACTATCTTTGCAACAGCTATATGTTTTACCTCATTATCTAGGTTGAACTGATCATATCTTTCAATCAAATGTTTTTCTATATCTTCTACACTCCATCCCCTATACATATATTTCTCAATTAGAGTTCTCAGACTTTCATGTACAATTGATTGTACAAAATATGTTGGTATGATTAGAAACTCTTTCTGAAAGGACTTAGCATCATTAATATATCTTTTCCATTTGTCATATTCTGCTTCAAATGTGGATCTGTGCAGTTTGATTTGGAAGTAATATTTGGGTCTGTATGAATTGCAGAAGCATATCCTATTGGATGTTGCAAATGTTACCAACTTTGCATTTTCATTTCTGGAGAAGTGAAAATGATCAATACCATAAATAATATCAAATTTTGATAATGTGTTGTTAGGCACACTCATATCTTCTAAACTGAATATAGATGTATTGAAATATTCTGAAACATATTTACGTATAATAACTTTGTCTATGATTCTGCTTACGTTCTTCCTACGATTCCTACCTTCTATACATGATGCTGCCGTCAATGTTAAAACCTCCTACGATTTATAATTATTATTAATGGTGCATTGTGCTGGGTCACCCAGCACAATGCTTTTATAAAGTATATCCCCAAATCTACTATTTGTCAACTCTCAAAGAATACCCCCTTCTCATATTGCCTTTCTATAATATCATTAAAGAATGAAAACTTGTCTTTTGGTTGCATGTTATTCTCTATCCATTGTTGAAATGCTAAATCTAACTTAGCCATCTTTGGTGCTGCTGATTCAGATGGAGCATATTCTAAGTTGATTGGCACATTGTCTCTTTTAATTAATGTATTTATCTTATTACATATGAAATCTCCAATCTTGGTAGCTGCAGCAATCCCATCATCATCAAGTAATCCTTTAGGATATCCCATATTGAGAAGTGATTCATGACCACCACAAATAGATATGACATTAAAATATGAGTCCAGAGAATGATTATAGAAAAAGAAATATGGATACAAGTCTTTATGTTCTTCTATAAACTTTCTTTTTGTTTGAGCCAGTTCTTCTGCTTTCTCAAGCAAATCATCCAACATAGTAAAGTATATATCCCAATCTCCTTGAGCTATATAACCAAGTCTATTAAGATTAATATTGAATACACCAACACCACCAACACCAGATCCACTTCTGAATATACCACTATTGACCTTGAGTATATCTTCTAGTGATACCTGAAATCTACAACAGAATGACCTTTGTAATTCCATGTTTTTGGGTTTGATATACTTGTTTAATTGTTTATATTTATTATCTTCAGCAAATGGTTTGGTTCTATAATTTTCAAAATAGACTCCACCCCATTTGTCCATCTCCTTAAGTAATAAATTAAACACATCATTATCAAAATCAAAGTCATCAGTTATATTCACAGTAATCAATGGAAAACTAAATGGCTTTCCATCTTTATCTCCTAAAGCAAATGTTTCTATGAATGCTCTATTTACTTCATCAAAATAAGAAGCAGGTATATCACAATATTTATAATCTCTTTCTGTTATTATTTCCTGATCACCAGAATGTATCTTTGTATTCTTAACTAAATAGTCTCCACCAAATGCAATAAAATCATTCTTTAAAGCAGCATCAGGTCCACCAAATGCCATTGTTATATTTGAAAATGAACTATTACCTGCTCTAAATGGAACATTTATCTCAAATATAAAATGTTGCCACGCATTAATTAAATCTTGATAATCTACATTCCTATGCAAAAGCTCTCTTTCAACATATAGATATGCTGCTACTACTGTTGTTATATCATTTATTGCACACGCTCCATGTATTTCCTGTGATATTAATGCTATGAAGTTACTGCATTGCCCAAGTAAGCTTTGAACATGTTTTGGTGGTGCTGTTTTCAATCCATTAACTGCAGTTGAGTTTAATCCTTTTAAAGCAATATCTTCTGCTGAATATCCTGAGCAGTATGGCCCCAAGATACTTAAATTATGTATATATAACCACCCTTCTTCATGCAACCTTGCAGCATAAGATGGATATATTTTCTCAAACCAGTATTCTTTACTTACCTCTCCATATAATGTTGAATTGAGTGCAGGTAAAGAATAGACCAAATTGCTATTATGTCTTGATATATCATCCCTATTAAGATATTTATCAATTATATCAGTATACTTGGACATAATTACTTCACTCCTTTATTATTTTAATAATTATATTTATCAGATAGACCTAAAAAATTAACCATTTCCTTATAATTAGTAACATTCAAATAATAATCATGTGCTGTAAAATCAAGGATAATGTTCCATAGCTTATCTTCCTTTTCAAATACAAATAAGAAATCTCTATCTACAACTTTATTGAAATCAATATTGTTTATATCAGTTATATTATAATCATAACCAGGATAAATCATTCCAAAATAATGTTCTTTGACATTTGGTATTTTAAATGTTTTTATATTTTGTGGTGTAAGCTCTTTATTATTCTTTAAGTCTTTAATTGCTTCTGTTACACTAGTATATTCAATAGTATCCATTGGTTTGTCATCATTAATCATTATTCCTAATGATTCTACAATATTAGATGATGGTAGTTGTTTAGAATGGTCAATATCAAATCCCTTTGCATAAAAGGGATAAAGATCTATTGCATAACGTATAGTATCATGCTTTAATGAGTATCTAGGTAATATTGGCATTATCAAATATACATCAATAGCATCAATAAGTTGTTTATCAAATTCTTCATTATGTACAAATTTATCTATAATCTCTTCAGTATCCACATTAAAATAGTAATCTAATAATGAATCTAAAGTATCTTCATTATTTACTCTAAAAATAGTAAAATACAAATCTGTAGTAAACTCTTTAGGATAATAATATATATAACTTGGTGCTGTTGATTCCTCAACTGTCTTATTATACCATTTAGGCCACCAGTGTTTAAGCAACTCAATATTATCTTTGGTTGCTAATTTTAATGCTGTAGGTTCATATGGTTTCTTCTTTTTCTTAGGCCACCATTCATCAAAATTGAAAGATCTATTTGACAATTATATTTACCTCCTCTAGATATCCAAATAATAAATTACACTACTTCCCCTTTAATATTGTAATAGTTATTAACAAAATGTGGTGATTTGAAATTATTTTTTATATAATCAACTATATTATCCAAAAGATCATTTGATAATATAGGATATCTGACAGTTCTAAATAGACTAAATGGCATAGCATCTACAAGCCTCATTGTTTTGAGTATATTTGATTTATCAATATCTTTAACACCAGTAATCTTATGTAGAATGTTATCCTGATCATCTAACCAATATGGAAACTTAATATCCATAGCAAAACCATCAGCCAGTTTTTCATTCTTAATCAATTCAACTAAACTTGGAGATGTACCATTAGTATCAATCCTAATGGGTTTAGTAATGTGTTGCCTAAGATATCTTAATGCATTTATAAAATCATCACCTTGGGTAAGTGGTTCTCCTCCAGTGATTATTAGCAATTCTACTATTGGATTCTTAACAGCTTTAATTATATCTTCCATAGTATATGATACAAGGTCTTTGCCTTTTAATAGATACTTCATATTATGACAACCCCAACAGTTCCAGTTACAAAACTTTGTGTATACAACTGCTGATATTGTTTCTGGATGATCAACCAAGGAACATTGCAGATTAAAAAACATTGGTTCAGACATGCACTATACCCCCAATAAATATTGTTTGATTGTTATCTCTGTCAAGAATATGATTAAGTTTATGTACTAATGGTTGTATTTCTTTTTCATTTGGAAACAAATAATACAAAATCAAAACAAGTGCACTCAAATTATTATCAATATCTATCCAAATAGAAACATCTTCCATTTCATCTTTAATGATAGCATTAATCAATTCATATAATTCATTACTGTGCAGATATTTAGATATCTTCACTATATGCTTACTTATGAAATATAATAACTTTTTATTATCTACATCAATAAACTGTGCTTTCTTCAAAACATTTACTACTGAATATAAAATGGGTGTTGTGTGTTTTGCAGACATCATTATTCTTAGTAATGTGTCTGGATCTATTTCATCTTCAATCAATATGGATATTGCTTTAATGAAGTATGCATCACAATCACCCATTTTTAATTTTAACATACTCCTCTCTTATAATTTATTCCTATCTACCCAATCAACACGTCTTGCATCTTGCCAATAGTTCTCATCACCATTGATCATATTATTTTCTATACATATGTGTCCAGATATGATTGGTCTTACATACCCTATTATTCTAGCATAAACCATCATATGATCAGCATCTTTGCAATTTGGGCATACATAATGCTCACCAACAACTTTAGTCTTGCAACTATTGCATACACTAAGTACTGGAGATAATGTAATATAGTTAATAGGCATATCAAACAACTTATCTATAATATCCTTTTTAAGTGACTCTGAAACTTTAGCTCCTAAGAATATATGTTCTATGGAGTTCCCACACCATACTGGAACTCCAATATTTGCTCTTTTAACATATAATGTGTGATTTGGTACTTCAACACAATATACTTTACCTTTATATGGAACTCTCTTAATATCAGTTATTTTTAATGTATTTGGATGTGGTTCATTTGTTGGAATGAATATATGATCTCCATTCTTAAATTTATTTTCTACTTTTGATGCAGTTATCAACTTATAACCATTAGAGAAGATCACCATATTGTGATCCTCAGTTACCATCAAATCAATCATCATACTTTTAAAATGTAATAGCTCTCCATCAACATCATATTCAAAATGCTTTGTAGCAGATTGCAGTTCAATCTTTCCACTATTTATATCAAGAGTATAAAACTTCTCAGTACCATCTAAATCCTTAAAATATTTCCAACCCATACTAGTTCTAACCATAGTATGTTCATCATAGCAGCCACCACTACTAAATGGTTGAGTATATGCAGATACTTCACTTCTATATATTAGATCTGCATCTGTTGGTGGTTGTAGACCAGAAGTGAGATATACATTATTGTTTTCAACATCACCTTGTACAAAGCATCTTTTAACTTTTTTCTTATCCAGCATGTTATATAAGTCCTCCTCTTGCATATTCTATGAATTTATCTATATGATCCAAATCTGCTTGTATATATTTAAATCCAAACTGCTTATAGTATCTCAATCTATATTCTCTCATTTGTTTCATTGGTTCATATTCACTATTGACTATATCTATTACAAATGCTTTCTTATTTGAAGATGTATTTCTACTTATTCTACCTATGCTTTGCATTAAACTGTTCTTATTGGTTATAGGAGTAATATAAACTAATGTATTCAAGCGTGGTACATCCATACCTTCTTTAAACATTCCATATGTTGCCAATATGCATTGTTTGGAATAATCTTTATTCTCAATTGCAGAATGCACAATAGATATTTTATCTTTATATTTGCACTTATCATATATCATATATAACAAATCTATTATTGCACTCAAACCAAGTACTTGAAGATCTAATCTTATTAAATCATCTATTGTCTTAGCTAGCTGAGTTATATATACATCTTGCTTCTTAAGAAACTTGCAGTATCTAGTCATTATACTATTATTATTGGACCACTCTATATACTTTTTATATCCTGGTGTTACATAAAGTGGAATATCAACCAAACCAACATAAACTGGCACGTTTAACTTGCTATCATCAAAGATAACTGGTCCTATATACCAATCTAATAACTTTACAAGTCCATCTGATCTATATGGTGTGGCAGATAGACCATATATACGTTTGGAGAAAATGGTCTTTATACTTGATGAAAATGTTGGTGCAGCTGCAGTTATATGACATTCATCATAAAAAGTTATACCAAAGTTGGCTTCATACATATTCTTAATGAATGTTTTATCATCATTCTTAACTCTTCTAAATAGAGTCTGAACTGTAGCAATGCATATTGGTTTATCAAATTCTTGTCTTTTGCCTGATATAACTCCTATATCAGTAGATTCTAATGTTGTAAATTCTGTTATTCTCTCAATCCACTGATCTATGAGTGCATTTTTATTTACTACTATCAAAGCTTTCTTCTTAAGCCTTGATATAGCATCTATTGCTACATATGTTTTACCAAATCCAACTTTGGCAGCTATCAATCCATGTTCATTATTAATAATAGCATCAATTGCAAGTTGTTGAGCTTCATTTTGAGGAGCATAATTTGGCTTAATACTGATATCAACATTCAATCCAGATGTAGTTAAATCTATAGCACTTCTATCTTTAAAATAATAGCGTGGAACTCTAAACATCTTAGTACCATTCATCTCTACCTGATCATAGAAGTATAATATATCAGTATCATTGAATAATACTAATTGTTGAGCATCCACACTATTCAATTCTGGTGTATAGTACATATCAAGGATAAAATCACTATTTTTAATCATAATAATTATACCTCCAATATAAGTTACTTTAATCCTAGCTTACAATAGAATTAAGACGTTCATTTAACTCCTTTATGAAAGCATCATCTTGTTCACTGATAACATTCAAATGATAATAAGTATCTGGTGGAACATATTGGTCTTTACGTAGATAAAGTGGCACTTTAAGTTTATTTATCAATACTTCTATACTAACATGAATATTCTCATCCAATGTGTTCTTCCATTTCTTAAGTGCAGCCAATACTTTAATAAAGTTTCTGACATCTGTTATATACTTCTTGGTAATGAACATTGGTTCTTTCAAATCTTCTGTCTCTATTATACCACTTGTCTCACCAGATGCTGTAGAACGAAATATTGGATTTACAAACAAATTACTGCCAAGCATCTCAGATACTTCTTCATTCATAAATGTGATAAACTCTTCCCAAAGAGTATTCAAAGTGTCTTGAGATATATCTTTATCTTTAAATACTATAGCTATCTTTGACTTTGTCTGATTGAGTGTAATCATATTGATGATACCTCCTGTTCTGTAAATGGTTCATCTGTTATATCATCTTCTATACTCTCTTCTATTACAGATGTATCAAGCACAGATGATTTTAGTAGATCATCTTTACATTTAATATAAAGCTCATCAAACTTAGCTCTGAACAATTCATTTGTATTATACAGATTAAGTATTTCACTTTTCCTAAACTTAATATCTGGACAATTATCAAGATATTGCCAAGCAGTGCCTTTGATACACTTGCTTTGTCTTATCAAATTCTCTCTAGTCCAAAAGTCATTGTATCCATGAATATAGTCTAGAACTATATTTATCTTAATGTTTGGTCTAAACAATTTATTCTTAACTAATTTGATCTCTGAAACTACACCAGAGAAACCATATGCATCTATATCAATATCTTCTTTTGGCTTCATATAAACAATTTGAAATGGATGAAAACGCATCACATTTCCACCAGTTATCCTCTTATCTCCCAATCCCTTTAAATCTGGTGAACTTCCTGCATATGGATTCATAGAAATCTTATCTCTCAATTGAGAGATCACAATAAATGTCATCTTATACTTATTAGCTATATTCACCAATTTGGGTATTGTTAGTGATAACATATTTGACTTTTGCCCAACTACTTTAGATGGATCATCTGTAGCCTCTAATTGTTTAGTAGTCATTGTAGCAGACTCACTATCCCATACAACAAAGAATGGATCAGTAATACCTTTATATTTTTTGTTTTCTCTATAAGCAGTAGCTCTGACTATAATCTGACTTACTTTTTCAACAGTCAAATCCTGAGATATAAGAATAGCTCTATCTGTATCAACACCTAATTCTGCTAATCTGTTCTTGCTCATAGATTGTTCAGCATCAAGATATAATGCTAATGAATTTGGATAATTCCTATGCAGTGATGCTATTGCACTTGCTGCTAAACTTGTCTTTCCACCACCAGGACTTCCTGTTATCAATATTAACTTGCCAACAGGAATACCACCACCAAGAATGGTATCAAATAGATCAATGCCAGTTGGTACAGTTTCAATTTCTTCATTAAAGCTTACATCCTTGACTGTTTCTTTCAAATCTTCTTCAATTTCTTTTACCAGTTCATAAACATCAGCCATGATTATATCTCCTCCAAATTATAATATTATAATAATATTAGCTTAACATAAATCTAGAAATAATCTCTTCTATCTTGTTTTCAGCTTCTTTCTCCATCTTAACAAGTCTTGTATAGTAATCTGGAATTTCATCCAAATGATCCTTAGCTATACTCTTAGCTAAGTCTACTTGATCAGTATGTTCCTTTTCTATATCAACACCAATCTTTAATTGTTCTGGATTATACTGATCATCTGATCTGTTATCTTGACCTATAACTTTAAGTGTATATCCATCTTTTTTATCCATCTTTAGTCCCTCAGCAATTGTCTCCCATTCTGTTTTAATTTAAATGTTATTCTATCTTGAGATGTAAGATAAACTATTCTAGATCTTGGAACACAAACACTAAATGCATTTGTAATAAGTCCATCTGATCTTGTTACTACAGCATCTTCTAAATAGATAAAATCTTTATCACTCTTTACCATATTACCAGCAATAAGATCATTACTGTCTAACTTAACTATAACTCTGTTTTCTTCTGGCATTTATAATACCTCCTTTAATTATTACTATCTTCTTCATCAATACCAGCAAATACCATTCTTCTCAATTCACTCAACTTTTCAAAATTCAATTCATATGGTGTTTCTCCATCTTCAGAATGTGGAACATACTTTGCTGTTATCTCTATAGTCTTCTCATGAGATCTAATTATTCTATCATGTATGTCCAATTCTGCTTTAAACAAGCTTGCAAGTGTGTCAAGTATCTCTTTAGTTGAATAAAAGTTAGGCAGATTCTTAGCACTATTCTTTATATAACTTAACACTCTATTCTGCACTTCTGTTCTAACATCTTTTATCTCATTGCATAATTCAGATAACTTATCTCTCTCTTCTACTATAGCATCTAAGCTTTCCAAAGTTTGAAGATATTTAGTTTCTCTTTCAGCCATCTTATAATACCTCCAACAACACGTCTTATGATAGACCTTTTGACAACATTTGTCAAGGATGTTTGCTCATAATCTTCAACAAATATATCGTGCTTGCATATGTGAAATTGATCATATCCATCATGAATTATAAAATCACCAACACTTACCTTTAAGTAGCCACCATATGTTATAATATATAATTGACCATCATCAAAATAACAACTACTTCCACAAAGATTAACTACATCATTATTGTTATTACCATTGTATTCTAAAGCTTCCACTATTTCTGGTTTCTTGATATAATAGCTTACCATAGTTTCCTCCTTAACTCAACTAATATATCATCTAATAGGTAAACATATAATGGCAATTGATTATAGATACTATTACATCTCATTTTAGCTTTTGTTTCTATATCAAACCAAGATAATACATAAATATCATAGTATGGTTTAGAGAATACAACACCAGCAAATATAGGATCTTTATCAAATTTAAGTTTATACTTATCACAGGCTGCATTCAATTCATCTAAGAATGATATAAACTTAGCACCAACTGTTGGCCATATAGATCTCATATCCCAATCATTATGAAACTTGCATTCTATTATTATCCCACATTTGTTTGGATCTGCAAAGTAGATATCACCAAACTCATATTGCTCATTACCTGAAAATGGTGCACGTTTGCACTCATATGCTGTTAGATCTAAGTGCTTACATATCATAGAAGCTATTTTAGATTCAAAGTATTTACCTTTAGCTTTCTGTTTTGATACCATGATATTCTAATATACATCAATCAGTATATTTGGAGGTAAACTTTCAAGTTTAGCTATAACATTCTGCTCCAATGTTTCTGCCCTATCTCTAATATCTGCATTAAGAGGAATATCCCCAAATGGAGTAGTTATAGTCTGATACTTATTGCGTATATTGCCACATATTGTCATGATATGAGCTAATGATAATACTAAGAATTCAGTTTCAAACTCAGTTGGAATAGTAGCCAGATGTTCTGGATGTACTCTTTCATATTTAACCATAAATGGTGATGGTGGTTCTCTATGTGGATATACTCTCAATATATTTGGGGGTATATACATGAATGTTCTAGCAGCACCAGAGAATATCATTGCTGTTTCTGCTCCTTCTATACCTTCTACATATGCTATAACTTCTTCTTCATTAGCCAATGTATAAGTATATGGATATCTATGCACAAGAAAATCTGTTTCTTCATAATGCACAGCTACAATATTTAAAATAGAGCATCCATCAGGATCAAAGACATAATACATATTTGATCCTGGTCTCACCCAATATTCTGGTCTCCTTGGATCAACATCTACCCAATTTACATTTGGCACATATTTGGAGAATTTGGGTAATACAAACATCTTGATTTCCATTTCAATGTCTTCATCTGATAGTTCTATGCCAACATATGGAAATCCCATTTGCCTCTTTATGTAATATAGTACTTTCTGCATTGAGAGCATTTTATTATACAATGCCTCCCCACTTCTGATGTATTTTGTTTATAAATAACATTGTTTCACCAAATGAAAACTTCTCCTGATTATCAAGTCTGTTAAACTCATTGAATGCTAAGTATGGAATGTGTTTAATTATCTCATCAAAACATACAAGTTTATAATTACGTTCAACTATGTCCCAGTTATCTAATATTTTATGTTTGACATCAAATGGTTCTATAGCTTCCTTAAGATCTTCTATACTATCTATAGGTCTCTTAATATTGTTTAATAATATGTATGCTTTCTTGAATCCATATCCTCTTATACCTGGTACTCCATCACTCTTATCTCCAGCTATGCATTTTATATAGATAAAGTTCTCAATTGGGAAACTTGGATCTATGTTAACTTTCTTTTCAAACTTTGTGTACCAGTTTGTATAATCATAAAACATCTTATCATCTTTGGAGTTTCTGTAGAATATCTTTGTATTCCTAAACTTCAATGTTTGAAACATATCTGTATCTCTGGAATAGATAATATTAATAAACTTATCATCATTATATTGTTTCTTAATTAGATAATGTGCAACAAAATCACTTTCAAAATGAGCAAGATCTATACTATGATTATTATACATCTTACTAGCTGCTTTATGTATAGCATTTAGATTTTGTCTGACTATTTTCTTTATTTCATCCTCTTCAAGATCAGCAGTAATGTTAAACTTAGTAATAGTTCTATTCATCTTATAATCTTTATATATGCTTCTATGATATACAGAATCACCAGAGTCAGATATATGAAACAAGTTCATATTAATCTTATGTTTCTCCATATATCTAAAGTGAAACAGCACAAAATCTAACCAAGACATAAATATATCAGTGATTGGTTGTGTTGATCCCCTATTGACATCTATTGTGGTCTGGATTGCTTCTTTCATAAACAATCCAGTTAAACAATTTTTGAGATCCACAAATATGTTAACTTGCTTAGAAGGATCTATAACAGAATCAAGATCTGACCATGATGGATAATATCCTATAAAGATCATGATATATGCCCTCCTACCTTACTCTGGTACGTTGATATATATCTATATATAGTTCATCATCAAATTTAATATTAACTAATGTGGTAGCTATATTACTACTTTCATCATAATAT
>ERZ795046.2421-NODE-2421-length-16419-cov-4.625703_pt1 | contig 16419 bp, 14 predicted proteins | sample MGYA00375130_ERZ795046 | MGnify/ENA primary metagenome ERZ795046 (study PRJEB30175, sample SAMN05720202) | activated sludge metagenome | isolation source: anaerobic digester from wastewater treatment plant | place: Japan | collected 2015-05-15 ...
GTGAAAAAGTGAAAAAACTTATTGAGAATTTACCAGAAACATTTGTTGGTAAAAGAGGTATATTAGTAATAATAAAAGATAAATCTTATTATGAAATAGAAGAAGAAACCGAAGAATTAACAGCTCTATCAGAAACACTCGGGATAAAAATAATAGAAAAATTCTATATTAAACTCCAGCAGATAAACCCAGCAACATATATTGGAAAGGGTAAACTGGAAGAAATCAAAAATTTTATACAGAAAAACAATATTTCAATTCTTATATTTGAAAAAGACCTCACTCCTGTTCAGCAGAGAAATATAGAAGAAACTCTTGGTATCAAAGTTATAGATAGAACAGAATTAATTCTATATATCTTTGGAGAACATGCACATTCTAAAGAAGGTAAAATTCAGGTTGAACTTGCACAACTCAATTATTTACTTCCAAGATTAACGGGTCAAGGAATTTCTCTTTCTCGTCTTGGAGGAGGACTTGGAACAAGAGGACCTGGAGAAATGAAACTTGAGGTATATAGAAGAAGAATAAAAGATAGAATTCATATATTAAAGGAAAAAATAAAAGATATTGAAAAACACAGAGAAGTTTTGAGAAAATCAAGAGAAATGTTCCCGACTGCTTCACTTTTAGGTTATACAAATGTTGGTAAAAGCAGTTTATTAAACTCTTTAAGTTCTTCCAATCTTTATGTTGCTGATAAACTCTTTGCAACACTTGACCCTGCGACAAGAGGTGTTTATCTCGGAGATAATAAAATCTGTCTTATAAGTGACACAGTTGGTTTATTAAAAAATATCCCCCATCACTTAATTGAGGCATTTAAATCTACACTGGAAGAAGTAAAATATTCAGATTTAATCATTTGTGTTTATGATATTTCAAAACCAAATTTAGATAAACAGAAAGATACGATAACAGAAGTTTTAAAAATACTTGCCATAGAAAATAAACCAAAAATTGATGTATTTAATAAAATTGACCTTTTACCTAATGAAGAAATAGAAATAATAAAAAGTAGATATCCTGATTTTATTTTTGTTTCAGCAAAGACAAAGGAAGGGATTGAGGAATTGAAAAAAACTATAAAGGAGATTCTTTATGGAAGTAAAGTTATCTCCACTTGATAAAAAAAAGATTGAAGAAATAATTAAAGTAATGAAGGATAAAAATTCATTTCTTATAACTTCACATATCAATATTGATGGTGATGGAATTGGAAGTGAAATTGCTCTTTATATATGTCTAAAAAAGTTAAATAAGCATGTGGAAATAATAAATCAGGATTCAATACCAGCAATATTTAAATTCCTTCCATATTCAAAACATATAAAAATATTTTCCAAAATAAAAAAAATAGATAATTTTGAAGTTGGAATTATACTAGACAGTGGTAACTTAGAAAGAATAGGGAATGTCAAGGAAATTATAAAGAAAATTCCTTTTATTATAAATATTGACCACCACATAACTAATTCTGAATTCGGTAATATTAACTGGATTAATCCTGTTTTTTCTTCAACAGGAGAAATGACATATTTTTTATGTGAAGAGTTGAAACATATTGATAAAAAAATTGCTACCTGTTTATATACTTCAATTATATATGATACATGCGGTTTTCTACACCACATAAGTAAATATACAATGGACATTGCTAAAAATTTAATTGATACAAAAATTAATCCTGAAAAAATCGCTCAAAAAATATTTTTTGAAAAATCAATAAAATCGGTCATTCTTTTTAAACTGGCACTTGAAACACTGAAATTTGATAAAAGAAAAAAAATATGTTTTATGAGAGTTCCTGCTGAATTTTTCAAAAAAGCAAAAGCAAAAGAAGAACATACAGAAGGATTTGTGGATTTTTTAATTTCTATAAAAGGAATTGAAGTCGGTGTTTTATTTAAAGAAAAAGAAAATGGTATTAAGGTTAGTATGAGAAGTAAAGGTAAGGTTGATGTTGAAAATATTGCAAAAAAATTTGGTGGAGGAGGGCATAGAGAAGCAGCAGGCTGTTTTATTGAAAATAAAAAAATGGAAGAAGTTGAATCCTTAATTAAAAAAGAACTGAGATGGATGGAATAATAAATGTATATAAACCAGGAGGAATAACCTCTTACGATGTAATCAGGATAATAAAAAAAGAATTTAATTTTAAAGATAAAATAGGACATGGAGGAACCCTTGACCCAATTGGAGAAGGGGTATTAATCCTACTTTTTGGAAGAATGACAAAACTTTCAAATAAATTTCTGAATTTTGATAAAGAATACATTGCAGAAGTTCTTCTCGGTATTAAAACAGATACAGATGATATAGAGGGAAAAATAATAGAAGAAAAACAGATAAAAAATTTAAATGAAGAAAGAATAATTGAGGTAATTAAAAGTTTTGAAGGAGAAACTGAACAAATACCACCTTTTATTTCAGCAATTAAATATAAAGGAAAACCTTTATACAAATATTATAGAAAAGGAATAAAAATACAACCACCTCCAAGAAAAGTTATCATAAAAAAAATAGAAATTTTAAAAATTGCTCTTCCTTATATTGAATTTAAAGTTTTATGTTCTAAAGGAACTTATGTAAGGTCTTTATGCAGAGATATCGGCGAAAAACTTGGTTGTGGCGGTACACAGAATAAACTTATAAGAACAAAAGTTGGACCCTTTAAAATAGAAGATAGTGTAAGAATAGAGAATTTAAAAAAATATGGAATAGAAAAATATTTGATTTATCTGGATGAATTATTGAAAATATTGAAAGTAGAGAGTGTGATATGATTGAAAAACTTAAAATAAGTGTTGCAGGAATAAGAGGAATATATCCTTCAGAATTAACTCCGGAAATTGCTTACAAATTTGGACTTGCTTATGGATTTTATTTGAAAGAAAAAAATATTTATATCGGGACTGATACAAGAATTTCCAGTGAAGTTTTAAAATATGCTTTAATTTCTTCACTTCTTGCAAAAGGGAAAAATGTTATTGACCTTGGAATTATGCCAACTCCAATAATAGAATTTGCAGTGGAAAAAAATAAAAGAGCGGGGGGTGTAATAGTTACAGCAAGTCATAATCCTTTCCAGTATAATGGAATTAAGTTTTTATCAACAAAGGGAACTTTTCTGAATGAAAGAGAAAATAGAAAATTGTTAGAGATATACAAAAAAACTGAAATTTCCTTATCAAAAAAACCGGGTAGAATCAAAACTGAAACACAAATTGAAGATATATACTTCCAAGAAATTTATAACAATGTAGATATAGAAAAAATAAAGGAGAAAAAACTAAAAATAATAGTTGATGTATGTCAGGGAGTAGGTGCTATTTTCACAAAAAAATTTCTTGAAAATATGAACTGTACAGTGGAAATAATAAATGAAAAACCGTATGGTATTTTTGTTCATGACCCTGAACCAAAAAAAGAAACATTAAAACAATTATCAAAAATTGTTAAAGAAAAAAATGCAAATATTGGTTTTGCACAGGACCCTGATGGAGACAGATTGGCAATTGTTGATGAAAAGGGAAATATAATTGGAGAGGAGATGGTTCTTGCTATATGTGTAAAAAATATTCTTGAAAAAATAAAGAGTCCTGTAGTAGTCAATCTTTCAACCTCAATGGTTATAGATGAAATTGCAGAAAAATTTGGTGTGAAAGTTTACAGAACAAAAATTGGTGAGGTAAATGTTGTTGAAAAAATGAAAAAAATTAAATCATTAGTAGGTGGTGAGGGGAATGGAGGAGTTATTTATTCATCTGTTCACTATGGAAGGGATAGTTTTGTTGGTATGGCTTTAATTCTTGATTATATATCGAGAAAAGAAAAAAAAATATCGGAAGTAGTTTCTGAATTTCCTGAATATTTTATGGTAAAAGAAAAATATAAAATTGAACCCCATAAAATTAAAGAAATACTGAAAAAGATAAAAAACAAGTACAGCAAAGAAAAGATAGATTATCTTGATGGAGTAAAAATAGTAAGAAAAGATGGCTGGATTCACATAAGACCTTCTGGAACCGAACCAATTTTAAGATTGATTATTGAAAGCAAAGATAGGAAAATTTTAAATGAGTATTTAGAAGAATTCAGGGCTATTTTATAAAAAACTTAAATCTCGTCGTTCTTAAATAAAAAAAATTTTAGAAATAGATGTATCATTTAATAAAAATATTCAAACTTTTCAATTTGCAAAACATTTTTAAGTAATAATGGTTTAATATTAATCTGCTGATAAACTTTATCTTCTTTCCTTCTTAACTAAAAATATCTCTTAAAAAATGGTAAAATTATAAATGTGCCCGTGTAGTTCAGTGGTAGAACGACGCATTCGTAATGCGTAAGTCGCCGGTTCAAATCCGGCCGCGGGCTTTTTAAAAAATAAAGTTTAAGTTATAATTATAGACAGGTATTTAAAATTTAAGGAGAAAAGATGTTAAGATTTCTTACTGCTGGTGAATCTCATGGAAAATGTCTAATTGGAATTCTTGAAGGTATGGTCTCGAATTTATCCATTGATGTAGAAGATATAAATAAAGAACTTGAAAGAAGACAGAAAGGATATGGCAGAGGAGAAAGGATGAAGATAGAGAAGGATAAAGTTGAAATTTTAAGTGGTATTCGTAATGGTAAAACAACAGGTGCTCCAATATCTCTTTTAATTGAAAATAAGGACTGGGAAAACTGGAAAGAATTTATGGATTTTAAAAAGAAGAAAGAGGGAAAAGAAAGATATATACCGAGACCAGGACATGCTGATTTATGTGGGTTTTTAAAATATAATTATGAGGATTTAAGAAATGTGATTGAAAGAGCAAGTGCGAGAGAAACAGCTATGAGAGTAGCAATTGGAGCAATATGTAAAAAACTTCTTTCAGAGTTTAATGTCAGATTTTATAGCAGGGTAAAAAAAATAGGAAAAATAGAAGATGAAGGAAGCATAGAAGAAATAAAAAAGAGTTATGAAAAAATAGAAAATTCACCTGTTAGATGTCTTTCAAGAGAAAAAGAAATGATGGAAGAAATAGATAAAGCAAGAGAAAAAGGAGATACCATAGGAGGGATTTTTGAAATTATAGTTGAGGGTATCTGTCCCGGTCTTGGCAGTTATGTCCACTGGGAAAAGAGAATAGATGCAAAGATTTCATATGTTTTGATGAGTATCCCCGGAGTTAAGGGTATTGAAATAGGACTTGGATTCGGAGGAAGCAAATTATTTGGTTCTGAATTCCATGATGAGATTTTTTATAAAAATAAAGTTTACAGAAAAACAAATAATTCTGGTGGCATAGAGGGTGGAATAACAAATGGAAATGATTTATGGATAAAATGCTTTTTCAAACCAATACCGACTGTTAAAAGAGGACTTTTATCTTTTGATATAAGGGATTTTAAAGAAAAAAAATATGAATATGAAAGAAGTGATATATGCGCAGTTGTTCCTGCCTCAATAATCGGAGAAAATTTACTTGCTTTTATTCTCGCCTCTGAATATATAGAGAAGTTTGCTGGTGATTCTCTCAATGATTTAAAAGAAAATTATAGAATTTATATTGAAAGAATAAAAAAATACTGGTTTTAAAAATCTTTTAATAAATGGAAAAGAATATTGTACTTATTGGTTTTATGGGAACAGGCAAAACTGAGGTAGGAATATTACTTGCTAAGAGGTTAAATATGAATTTTGTTGATACTGATAAATTAATAGAAGAAAGAGAAAAAGATAGAATTGTAAGAATATTTGAAGTTAAAGGAGAGGAATATTTTAGAGAAATAGAAGAAAAAATTATTGAAGAGGTATCAAATTATAAAAATTGTGTTATTGCAACAGGAGGAGGTGCTGTTATAAGAGAAAAAAATTACAATAATTTAAAAAAAAATGGAATTCTGATATGTTTAAAAGCAACGCCTGAAGAAATTTATAAAAGAACAATATCAAAAAAGGATAGACCGTTACTGATGAAATCAAGAAATGTAATTGAAACAATTAAAGAATTGCTTGAAATGAGAAAACCTTATTATGAAAAGGCAGATTATATACTGGATACAACTAAAAAACCAGTAGAAATAATTGTTGAGGGAATAATTGAAATAATCAAAAAAGAAGATGAAAAAAATAAAAGTTAAACTTGGTGAAAGCACTCATTATATTTATATTGGAGAATCAATAGAAAAAACAGGAGAAAAAATAAGAGATGGTGAATTTGGGGATAAATTTGTTATTTTAAGCAATCAAAGAGTTTTTAATATTTATGGAGAAAAGGTAAGAAAATCAATTGAAAAAGAAAATAGAACTGTGGAAAAAATACTTATCAAAGAAGGAGAAAGACAGAAAAATATCAATACAGTTTTAAAAATTATAAATAAACTTTCTGATTTACAAATAAGCAGAAATGATACAATTGTAAATCTTGGTGGAGGAGTTATAAGTGATATTGGTGGCTTTGTATCTTCCATTTATAAAAGAGGTATTAAATATATTACAATACCCACTACATTACTTGCTCAGGTTGATGCTTCAATTGGAGGAAAAACAGGTATAAATTTGCCTTTCGGGAAAAATCTTATAGGTACATTTTATCAACCATCTTTTATACTTATTGATTTTAAAACACTTTCAACACTACCTTATAAGGAAATCAAACAGGGAATTGCAGAAATAATTAAATACGGAGTTATAAAAAATGAAAAAATTTTTGAAAAACTTGAACAGATAAAAAAAGAAGAAATTGAAAACAATTTTGCATTTCTGATAATGGAGAGCATAAAGATTAAAGTGGATATAGTTGAAAAGGATGAAAAAGAAACAAAGGGTTTGAGAGAAATCCTCAATTTTGGACATACACTTGGACACGCAATTGAAATTTCAGATATAAAAAAATTCTCACATGGAGATAGTGTTTCTCTGGGAATGATAGGAGAAAGTTATATTGCTTATAAAAAAGGATTGTCTGATAAAGAAACCTATTTAAGAATTAAAGACCTTGCAAAAAAATTTAAATTATCAAATTCTTTTAGTAAAATAAATTTTGAAAAAATTCTTGAATTTATGAAACATGACAAAAAAGTTAGAAAAAACAAAATAAGATTTACATTACCGGAAAAAATAGGGAAGGTAAGTTTAGGAGTCATAATTGAGGAAAATGAAATATTAAAAATTTTGAAAGAACTTTTATAAGGAGAAAAAAATGAAAGAACTTGAAAAAATACGAAAACAAATAGATGAGATAGACGAAAAATTAATTGAACTGATGAATTTAAGAGCAGAACTTGTAAAAAAAGTTTTTGAAATAAAAAATAAAGAAAATAAACCATTATTTGACCCATCAAGAGAAAAAAAGATTCTGGAAAGATTAATTAAAAAGAATAAAGGGATACTTAAACCAGAAGATATAGAAGTTATAATGGAAACGATTTTTAAAGTTTATAGAGGAATGTTTAAAGAAATTGTTGTCGCTTACCTGGGTCCTGAAGGAACATTCACACATCAAGCAGCATTAAATAAATTCGGAAAAAAAGCAAGATATATATCAGCAAAGACCATAGATGAAGTATTTAAAGAAGTGGAAAAAGAAAGAGCAGATTATGGGGTTGTTCCAATTGAAAATTCAATAGAAGGTGTTGTTACCCATACTCTTGATGTTTTCATTGAAAGTGATTTAAAGATAACTTCTGAAATACTCCTTGAAATTCATCATTTTTTGCTCTCAAAAGAAAATTCAATAGATAGTATAAAAAAATTATATTCTCATCCACAGGCACTTGCTCAATGTAGAAACTGGATAAGTCAGAATTTACCCGATGCAGAAATATATGAAACAGAAAGTACAACAAGTGCTGTAAAAAAAATATTGAATGAAAAAAAATCTGCTGCTATTGCATCAGAAATTGCTGCTTCAATGTATAACCTGAATATTATTGCTGAAAGAATTGAAGATTTTAGAGAAAATGTTACAAGATTTTTGGTGGTTGGAAAAAATTATTCTGAAAAAACAGGAAATGATAAAACATCTATTCTTTTTTCAATAAAAGATAAAATAGGTGCTTTACACGATATCCTTGTTCCATTCAAAAAAGAAGGTATAAATTTAACAAGAATTGAATCAAGACCGAGTAAGAAAAAAGCATGGGAATATGTCTTCTTTGTTGATTTTAAAGGGCATAAAGATGAACCAAATGTTAAAAAAGCGCTGGAAAAGGTAAAAAAATCAACTATATTTCTTAAAATTCTTGGTTCATATCCAAAAGAAGGAGGATAATATGGAAGTAAAAAATAATAGAAGGAGGTTTATATGGCTGATTTAATCATAATGAGGCAGGGTGCAACTGAAGAAGAAATAGAAAAAGTTGTTGAAAAAATAGAAAAACTTGGATTTCAAGCACATATAAGTAAAGGAACTGAAAGAACAATTATTGGAATTATCGGAGATACAAGAAGTGTCTCTGATGAAACTTTTCGTATTCTTCCAGGTGTAAGTGAAGTTATAAGTATTTTAAAAGAATATAAACTTGCAAGCAGGGATTTTCATCCTTCAGATACCGTGATAGATGTAAATGGAATCAAAATAGGAGAAGGTTATTTTGTTGTTATGGCTGGTCCCTGTTCAGTAGAAAATAAAGAACAACTTTTAACTACAGGTAAATATATAAAGGAAAAGGGAGTAAAAATCTTAAGAGGTGCTGTATTCAAGCCAAGAACTTCTCCCTATTCCTTTCTTGGATTGGGACCTGAAGGATTAAGGATAGTAAAAGAAATAAAAGAAGAGTTAAAAATACCGGTAATCACCGAAGTTTTGTCTCCTGAAGAAGTTGAAATTGTAAGTGAAGTAAGTGATATTTTACAAATTGGTACAAGAAATATGTTTAATTACAGATTATTACAGAAAGTTGGAAGAATTAATAAACCTGTGCTACTAAAAAGAAATTTTTCTGCTAAAATCTCTGAATTTTTAAACTGTGCAGAATATATTTTAAAAGAAGGAAATAATCAGGTAATTTTATGCGAAAGAGGAGTGAGAACTTTTGACTCTGAATTTACAAGAAATATTCTTGATTTAAGTGCTATACCAATATTAAAAAAAGAAACACATCTACCTGTTATTGTTGACCCGAGCCATGGAACAGGAAGAAGAGACCTTGTTATTCCGATGAGTAAAGCAGCAATAGCAGCAGGAGCGGATGGTCTTTTAATTGAAGTACATCCAAAACCAGAAGAAGCACTTTCTGATGGTTTTCAATCATTAAATCTTGAAATGTTTGGAAATTTAATGGATGAAATTACTCCATTTATAAAGATTATGAAAAAGAAAATGTGAAATGAATACTATTGTTAGAAAACCAGAAAAAATAAGTGGAATTATTGAACTACCTGGAGATAAATCAATAACACACAGAAGTTTAATATTTGGAAGTATATCAGCAGGAAAAACATATATTTTAAATTATTCAAAAGGAAAAGATTGTTTATCCACCCTGAATTGTCTTTTAAATCTTAGTGTGAAAATAGAGGAAGTTGAAAATCAATTAGTTATAAATGGCTGTGAATTTAAAGAACCTGAGGATATCCTTAACTGTGGAAACTCAGGAACAACAATTCGTCTTCTTTCAGGTATTCTTTCTGCAAAACCTCTTTATACTGTTTTAACAGGTGATTCTTCACTTAGAAAAAGACCAATGGATAGAATAATAAAACCTCTTACAATGATGGAAGCAGAAATTTACGGTAGAGGGAATAATAAATATGCTCCTTTGACAATTATAGGTAAAAATTTAAAAGGAATAAAATATAAAATGGAAATACCGTCAGCACAGGTGAAAAGTTGTATAATTCTTGCCACACTTTTTGCAAATGGAGAAAGTATAATAGAAGAATCATATCAAACAAGAGACCATACAGAAAGAATGCTTGAATATTTTGGTGGAGAAATAGAAAAAAGAGGGAATAAAATAATTGTTAAAGGAAATCAGAAATTGAAAGGTAAAGAAATATATATCCCTGGGGATTTTTCCTCTGCCTGTTATTTTATCGCAGGTACAATTTTGGTTCCTGATTCAAACTTAATTATAAAAAATGTAGGTTTAAATCCTACAAGAACTGGTTTTTTAAATGTTATTGAAAGAATGGGAGGAAATTTTGAAATTTTAAGAAAAGAGGAAATTTCAGGAGAACCTGTAGGAGATGTAAAAATAATGTATTCTGAAAAATTAAAAGGAACCGAGATTTTGCCTGAAGAAGTACCGAATATAATTGATGAAATTCCTCTTATTGCTGTTTTAGGCAGTGTTGCAGAGGGGAAAACTATTGTTAGAGGTGCAAAAGAATTAAGGGTTAAAGAATCGGATAGAATAAAATCAATTTCAACTGAATTAAAAAAACTTGGAGCCAAAATTGAAGAAAAAGAAGATGGATTTATATTAGAGGGTGTTAAAAGATTAAAGGGAACAAAAGTAAATTCATGGAATGACCACAGAATAGCCATGTCTCTTGTGATTGCTTCTTTCATAACTGAAGGAGATATAGTTATAGAAAATTCTGAATGTGTTGATATTTCATTTCCTGAATTTTTTGATAAATTTAAGTATCTCGGAGTCAATTTTGAGTTTATCTAAAATTTGAAGGAGGTCAAAAATGAATGGAATTTACTTTTACACACCGACAAAAATTTTTTTTGAAAGAAATGGGATAGAGAAATACTTGCCACTTGTAAAGAATTACGGAAATAAAGTTCTTATTGTTTCCGGTAAAAATTTCATTTATAAAAGTGGTTTAATGGATAAAATAAAAAACATCTTTGACAAAGAAAACATTGATTATTCTGTATTTTCAAATGTTAATCCGGAACCCGATATAGAAAATGTTGAAGAAGGTGTTGAATTATGCAAGAAAGAAAATTGTAATGTAATACTTGCAATAGGTGGAGGAAGTGCTCTTGATGCTGGGAAATGTATTGCTGTAATGTCAAAAAATGAAGGTTCTTTAAAAAATTACTTTGGAGAAGTAGAATATAAAAATAATCCACTAACAGTTATTGCTGTACCAACAACATGTGGAACAGGAAGTGAGGTTACAAGGTATGCTGTTATTGTGGATAAAGAAGAAAAAACAAAAAAGACAGTAAGCAGTGAAAAAATTATGCCTAAAATTGCGATTTTAGATCCTGATTTACTTGATTATTTACCTTCTAAACTTATTGCAGCCACTGGAATGGATGCTTTCTCTCATGCTGTTGAAAGTTATCTTGCAACAATTTCAGATTATGTTTCAAAACTCTTTTCTCTTGAGTCATTAAAATTGTTAAAAGAAAATTTAAAAAGAGCAGTGGATGGAGACAAAGAGAGTAAAGAAAAAGTTTTTCTTGCTTCAACATTTGCGGGATATGCAATAAATAAAACAGGGACAATTATAGTTCACGGAATTGGATACTCTCTAACAATAAAATATAACACTCACCATGGAACTGCTAATTCCTTATTTTTACCTTATATTCTTGAATTTTTGAAAAAAAATAATTATAAGAAAGAAATAGAGGAACTTGAAAATATTATAGGAACTAATTCAGAACTTAAGAACTTCATAACTTCAATTGGACTTCCTTCAAAATTGAGAGATATTAGAGTAAAAGAAGAGGATATAGAAGAACTTGTTAATTTATCCATAAAAGGATGTGAAAGGGCTATGAAGAAGATGAAATTTGTATTAACAAGAAATGATTTTTTAGAAATAATCAATTCTGCTTTTTAATTATTCCATAAAATATCTTTAAAGACATTCAAAAATCCATATTTTCTCTGCCATGTAGTATACATAAAACCAACTATATTATTGAATTTTTTTGATATTTCATACCACAATTTAACATCATTCATATTATCTGCATCATAATAACACGCTATTAAAACTTTAAATCCCTGATTATAAAAAAATTCTAAACTTTTTTCTCTTGGTCTTCCACCCCATACAGCAATAATAATATCTTTTGGTATATAATTCCATGAACCAGTAAAATCTCCTTTAACGAGATAATAGTCCTTTTTTGCATTATGATTTGGATCAAACATATCTGACCATATATAAATTTCTGCTTTAGGATTATATTTACGAAGAATTTCCACTTCTTTTTTTACACATTCACCAAGTAATTCAGCCATATCTTTTCCTAAACATGCCTCACATGTTCCTCCCATTCTAATTTCATCCATATTTAATAGAACTTTTTTATAATTTAAAGTTTCCCATAATAACTTTGCTTCATGGTCAAAAATCTCATAAATTTCAGGTTCAGCCATACAAACAGTTACCTGACTATCATAAATTAACATCGGATGATACCAACTAACTCTTAATCTCTGTCCATTTTTTATACGACTATTCTGGGTTATCTTAATTTTAGGAAAAGGTCTGTCAAAATTTGTCCATAAGTTAAAATTTTTGTCTATTAATGGTTCATAATCTTCTCCTTCTTTATATATTTCTCCACTTCCTTCATTCCTGACAGTTATAGGAGTTCCAGGTCTTCTTAATACATTTATTGGTCCTATTTCTTCAATCATCCAGTCATCAAGATAAAATTTACCTGTTTTTCCTCCCCAGACACCGGCATAAACACGAACTTTTTCAAAGTTCTGACTGTTAAAAATCATAGTTAATTTTCTCCAGTCAGTCGTGGGTGGTAAATTAAAACTTCTTGGAGCAAGGTCTTTTTTATCTCCGAGAACTAATAATCTGAAACATCCCTGTGGTTGTAAATTTTCTGTTTTAACCCATATACTCATACGATAACATCTATATGGTTTAACAGAAATTTCCTGCATTATTCTTCCATGACCATAAGGATTTGCAGTAAAATTCTCAAATCTTATAGAAGTATTACCACTTTTTTTAATATTTTGCTCAACAAAACTTACCTCACCCGGCTGGTCATGAAAATTAAAGTATTTAAATCTATTTCCATTAAATTCTTCAAAACTACCATTTAGAATTTGAACATTTAATTCAGAGATAAAAATTGCTTCTCCATTTTTTACAACAAAAAGAGCATCTTTAACAGGTAAACCCTCTGCAAGATATTTATTATGTGATAAAACTCCTCCTCCATATCCAATAGAAAAAACTGCCGGGATCAGTTCAAGATTAAGTTTTTCACAACATTCTCTAATTTCCTTAAGATTTCTAAAATACCTTTCGTCTTTTTTGCACAATGAATCAAGTCCTGCGGAAAGTATTACTCCATTAAAATCATTCTTCTTTGCGTCATTTAAAATTCTCTTGACTTCTTCCAAATCTTCATTTTTCTCAATATTAAATCCAAAAACCCAAACAAATCTGTCTTTAAAATTATCACAGAGAAGAATAATTGAAACAAAAAAGAAAACTAAAAATGGTAATGTTTTTTTCATTAGAGATATGGTTCCAGAAATTTAATCGCTTTTTTTATATCCTCAATCTGTTTTTCACCACTTATTTCCCTCTCAATTATTATTGGTCCTTTAAAACCTTTACTTTTCAACCTTCTCAAAAGTACAGGAAAATTAACCATGCCTTCACCGATAGGTACCTCCTTCCCAAGATATTCATCTCTATTTGGCCAAAGTCCATCCTTTCCATGCATACTTTTTACATACTCACCAAAAATTTCAACGGCATCAATTGGATTTGCTTTCCCATATAAAATTAAATTTGCCGGGTCTAAATTTATTCCAACATTATCCATTCTCATATCAAGTATTGTTCTTTTCAATGTTGATGGTAATTCTTGTCCTGTTTCAAAGCAAAAAATCTGATTATTTTCTTTACATTTTTCAACAACTGCCTTCATTACAGGTAAAAAAGATTTATAAATCGGGTCTTCTTCATCATCAGGAATAAAACCTACATGACAGACAATATTTTTTACTCCTATTTCTTTAACAAAATCGGAAAAATCAAAAGCCAGTTTTAATCTTTCCTCTCTATATTTTGGAGCGATAAAACCCATTGTCTCCGGACCATCTTTATTATTAAAAATCTGACCCTTAAATAACATAAAAACTGAAAAAATTTCTACTTCATAATTTTCTGCTTTCTTTTTTATTTTATAAGGGTCAAACCTATTTATTTCTTCTGAAAGAAACCCAATCTGACAAAGCGATAAGTTAAAGGATTTCACTTTTTTAAAACTTTCTTCAAGATTTCCTGAACTAACTATGAGCCCAAGTTTCAATTTATTCATATTTCTCCTTTCTTTATTTCTTTAATTACATTCCGGAATTAATGGTCCTGCAAGTTCTTTCAGGAAAAATAATTTTCCAGGTAAAGTTGGCATAAAACTGCTCGGAACCCAAATATCAGGACCATATCTTAAAGTTACCCATAAACTCATTCCCTGCCACATCATTCCTCTTCCAAGTGTTCCATCCGCTCCACCTATAATTTTATCTGCTTTTAAAAATATTCCGGGACCAATAGTATTTGCAAAACATGGAACGAGAGTTGTTCTGCTTTTAAAACTTGTAATTGCATTCTGTTCAATTGTTAATGGATGTAATTTTGCTCCAAGTCGGTATTCCTGTTTTTTCCATTCTTCTTCTGAATTAAATTCTTCGGCAAAATGTGGTTCCCAGAAAGCAATATGAAAAACTCTTCCAATTCCAAAAATAACAACAAGTTTAGCACCTTTTTTTCTTAATTCATTTATTTTTTCTGGATATTTTGGCAGTAAATTTTTTGTTGCAAAAAACCTCTGATTTTTCGGAATCGTTAATTTTCCAAGAGGTCCATAAAAAGCATCTTCCATAGCATTTTGAAAAGCACCCGGCTCTGTTGGAGGTAATGTATTTCCTTCTTTATCACTCCATTCATCCATATTAAATCCCCAGACATGTTTACAATCAATATTCCATTCTTTTAAAAAATAAACAACCCATTTATACATTCCCATAGGTCCCACAGGTAAAATCAAAATTAAATTTCTTCCTTCTTCTTTTGCTGCACATATTTCATAGGCAATTTCATGCCCCATCTTTACATTGAATTCCTCAAACGTATCACAAGAAACCGGTTGAAAATCCTTATTCCACCATTTTTGTCTTTCTGTTATCTTTTCTGGTGGATTTGAACAACACTTATCTATTTTCTTTAAATCCCATCCCTTTGGAAAGAAATTTTCTAAAAGAGACCCTTTTATTGTATTTATTAAATTCATATATCCCCCTTTTTTGTTTATAGTTTTTTCATTTTAACTCTCTTGTAAAATTTGTTTTTTTATTTTATCATAAATCTAAAAGTAAAAAAATGAAAGAAAATATAAAATTTGGAGTTATTGGTGCAGGAGGAATTGCTACAAGAAGAACAATACCCGGTATGCTTGAAGCAAAAAATATTGAGGTTCTTGCTGTTATGGACATAATGAATGCAAAAGAAATTGCTAAAAAATTTAATATACCCAAATATTATAAAAAAGAAAAAGATATTGTTAAAGACCCTGATATTAATGCAGTTTATATTGCAAGTCCTGTTTATTTACATTTAAAGCATATAAAAATGTCTGCTGAAAATGGAAAACATATTTTATGTGAAAAACCTTTATGCAAAAATTTAAAAGAAGGGAAAGAAGCGGTTAGAATATGTAAAAAAAATGGTGTTTTTATTCAGGAAGGTTACATGATGAAATTTCATGGGGCACATAAAAAAATAAAAGAATTAATAGAAAAAGGGGAACTTGGAAAAATTGTATATATGAGAGGTCAACTTTCATGCTGGTATCCTCCTATAGAAGGAGCATGGCGGCAGGTTCCAAATAAAGGTGGAGGGGGTTCTTTAATTGATATGGCAACACATTTATATGACCTTCTTGAATTTTTTGTTAATGACAGAATTAAATATATTTCAGCAATTGTAAATACACAGGTTCATAATTACAAAGTTGAAGATTCTTCCACAACTCTTATAGAATTTTCAAAGGGTACACATGCAACAGTTGACTGTTTTTTCTGTATTCCAGATGAATCAAGTAAAACAAGATTAGAAATATATGGAAGTAAAGGAGCAATTCTTACAGAAGGAACAATAGGGCAGAGTATAGGCGGAAAAATGGAAGGAATATTTGGACTTGGAGAAAGTAACTATGATGCTACCCAGAGTAAGGATATTGTAAAGGAATTTAAAGAAATTGAATTTGAGAAAATAAATCCATACACTGCTGAGTGTGAATATTTTGCAGACTGTATCTTAAGAGGAAAAAAACCTGAAATAAATAACTGGGAAAACGCCCTTCACATACTTAAAGTTACAGAAAAGGCATATCAATCATACAAAAAGAAAAAAATTATGAAAGTTTGAATAAATGTTACAGATTATATGAATTTGTAAATAATTAATCAACCACAGGTATAAAACACTGGAATTTGAAAAATTCCAAGTGTTTTTTCTGGCGT
>ERZ795046.2431-NODE-2431-length-16377-cov-7.826859_pt1 | contig 16377 bp, 16 predicted proteins | sample MGYA00375130_ERZ795046 | MGnify/ENA primary metagenome ERZ795046 (study PRJEB30175, sample SAMN05720202) | activated sludge metagenome | isolation source: anaerobic digester from wastewater treatment plant | place: Japan | collected 2015-05-15 ...
TTTTTACTGTTGTGACGGACTACGAGGCGTGTTGTCTATTATTTCCAGCTCTTCATCTTCTTCTAAATCTTGCAGAGTTGGTGCATCATCATCCTCTATGCCTGGCTCAGAACGATGATTACGAAGACGATCTTCAATCATAGTGACTAAATCCTCTCCTTTGGTGAAAACAGGATCATAGTTTTCAACAGCTGCTAGGTAGATGGCTCCTACTGTACTTAATTTATACTCAGTAGTATAAAAGGCACTGATATCGTATTTACCTACAAGGAATGCGTACACATTTCGTAGTACCTTAGATACCACATTAGTAGCTTGTTCTGTGGTAAATGCATCTCCTATGTATTTAGCAGCTTCTGTAAACTCAGATAAGTTTACAAAGCCTAAATGCTCAAATGTTACTGAGGTAATTAGTTTGAGCGGACTTTCTGCATCAAGTTTATATGCAGAGTAAATGTCTGTAAGAAGTGCTTGTAAGCCCATCAAGTCTTTGTACATATCTGGTTCTTCAGCTTCTAGGTAATCAAAGATATGTACATGATTAGTAGCTTGAGATAAAAATTCTTTAACGTCTTCTTTTCTACTTTCAAGTACGTTGTTTAACACAGTAGCTGTAACGATAGCTGGTGCTAAGTTATTAGGTGCAGATCGTACAGCGTCTGTCAAGAAATTTCTGTCATTTGATGTTAAATACGGAAAAGCAGCACTTGTAAATTGTACCATGTTTTTTAGTTGTTATGAATAGATAGGAATAGAAAAATAAAAATAAAAATAAAAAGAAAAAAAATGAGAAAAAGAAAACAAAACAAAAAAGGCTACAGATAATCTGTAGCCTTTCCGTTTGTAGTTACTTTTAAGTGAGTTGAAACATAAGTTTCTTTCTTTATATCAAACTTTGGAAATACTTCTCCTTCAGCTACTAAATCATTCAAATCTACATTTAGAACCTTAGCTATGCGTTTCCATTGGTCTAGCAGATTATCCTTACGTAAACAGGCCTGATTAGCTATAGAGAGGCTCGTAGAGAGGTTTAGATATTGTTTTGATACTGTACTATACCTTGAGCTTAAAATGGCTGTATAGTCCTTTAAATAGGCTTCTGGTACGACAAACTTAAGTACTATGTTAGTATCTGCTACGGTTAATAACTTACTCTGTAAATTGGCTGCAAAGTTAGGATATAACTTTAATATATCAGCATACTCATAATACGGCAGCACTGCATAAATTGCTGGAGCGACTTCTTCTTTTACAGCAGGAATTTGTACTTTAACATACAATTTTATCTTGCTTTCAAGAATGTTTACTTGTGGTGAGAAATATTGTGCTACTAGTCTCCAAAAGAAAAAGCATGAGTTTGTACCATAAGCTTCCATAAGTTCTGCTATACTTGGCATATCATTTAAGATTTTACCTGATATAGGATCTATAGTACAATTAATGTTCTTTAATTCTTCTACTGTTTTGCAATAATCTTCTTCTAATATTTCTTTGTATAACACTGTTTGTAGTTAGTGTACTACTACAGCGCCTTTTGCATTGTAATCACGGTGTTCTTTTTGGGTTAATTGCCAAGCCTCTTCTGGTGTAGTAGCTTCCAAATTAGTTTGGAACTTATGCGCTTCTATTAATTGCGCAAGTCCTGGAGCTACACACACTAGTACATCATTCAAAGTTGTTGTAGGCGATAATTCTACGTTGTGTGGTTTTTGTTGAACAAGTTTACCAAACCTTCCTTCTAATACTAACTCCTCATCAAGAGTAAATATATGAGGTTGGCTGTTGTATTTCAACAATGCGTCTTGGTTTGTAGTTTGTACGATGAATTTAAATGGCTGTATTCTATACCCAGTTATATCTAGGTCTATTACTTGCCCACCTATTTTAAATGTAGCTTGATTCAACGTACCGTATTCTAATCCTAACGAGTATTGAGCAGCTTGTATATGATACCCAAACATCTTTACTGCTTGTGAGAAATATCTGACAGGCTTGCCAGTAGTTTTTATGTCGTATGGAAAGACTTCTTTTGTTTGATGATCAATTAAGACCAAGTCTAACATACCTTTTAACTGTACTCCTTCATGCATAAAATACACTTCTAGCTGGCATAGTCTTTGCATACTAGTTGCTTCATCAAACAGATGTTTAGTTCTAGCATTAGTCTTGAAGCTATTCACTATTGCATGAATTACTGTGGTATCGTCAGGAGTTAAGGAAATACGATCTCTGTTTGCAAATTTCTCTTCGTAGTGATCTTTGCATTTTTCCATTGCTGAGATATAAGTATTAAGATTGTATGTTGGATACACCTTAAATACTTCTCTTGCTAGTATCAAGTTTTCTTCACACCAGTCTAGCTTATGTGCTACCAAATAATTAATCACCTGTACTATTGTATCACTAGGTTTAGTAGTAATATTAGTATAGTACAAGTGATTAAATTCCGCAGGACGAGTTAGTAAACAATCTACAGCACCTCCTATCTCAAACGGGCGCTTAGATAAGTAATCATCGTTAGCTACTGCACGTTTAGCTTCAGGCGTATGATAAGTAGTCTTTAAGAATGATTGACTTAAAGCTTCATCTTGACGATACGTCATATCACTACTTGCTGGTGCAGGAGAGGTGGAGTTGTCGTTGCCAGATATTGCTCCTCCGACAGCTTCATCTAGCCAATTGGTATTTTCGACTTCAAATTCAGACATGTTTTAGTTTTTTTCTTTTGTTTTGCTAAGCAAAGCTAAGCAAAGCTCTATTATCAGATTATTTGTTTAATACTTTTCCAAGGTATGGCTACAACCAAATCGTTGTGGTTTTTACCTGCAATTTTCATTAAATCAGATAAAGTCATAAGTAGGACATCTTCCATATTCTTACCGCCCCATTTGTGGTGTACAATTATAGGCATAGTCTTAGACTTTATAGGATTTAGTACTCTAATTTCATTAATCAACACTTCGTAATTGATACCAACAGCATACCCACTTTTACATTGCCATAAGTATGGAAAGCTGCCTATTTCGGTACCAACTATGTCTACCTTGTTATCGTCCATACGCTTCGATTCTGAGCGACTTGTTGCAATGTGAGGGTATTTACCCTTTAAAAAGAGAACGTCCTTACGTTCAAGCGTATGACCCTTTAAACGGGATTTTTTAGCTAGTGCAGCTCTGTCTACTGCAGGGCTTTTATTTTTTACTGCGTTAGGCATAATGACTAGAGGTTTCCATCATAAACAAGCTCAGCGTGCGTGTGTATACGGCAATGTTTTTTAGTGCCTACAGCACACTTAAAAGTACAGCCCTCTCTAGGACATTTCATCATTGCAGCAATATCCTTATCTGCTTCAAGTACTACGTGACGTAAGTTTTCTTGAGTAAGTAGTTCTTTTACACGCATTATATTACTACGCTCACGTTCTACTTCTTCTAATGAATAATTGAAATTTGCCATACTATTGAGTTGAAAGTGTGATGATGACATTTTTATCGTTATGTGGTTTTTCAGTAACAACGTAGCCTTGTAAATCTTGATACTTAGTAAGTGTTATACCAGTTACATAAGGTCGCACTGTAACTGTTACTTCATTATCAATGTACTCTACTATGATTGCCCATAAATAAAATTCTATTTTAGATTTCGGGTGATCTAAAAGTAGCGATGCTTCCTTTTTTGTACCCATAGTGTAATAGCCTAAGATTCTGTCTTCACGAGTAATAGCCTCATCAAAAGGGTACTTGTTAGCAGATAACGGCTTGTACGTATCTATGAACTGCTGCAAGTTTAATTTAACTACAGCTGGTTTACTGATAGCTTCTACTGCATGCGCTACTTCTATAAGTGAAGCATTGTTTATTTTACCGTATCCACTTTTCATGTTTTGAAAAGCAACTTTTGTTACTGCACTTACTGCGGGAATATCATGCGCTTTCATCATAGAAATTACTTGATCTTCATTAACTGGAACTAATATTGTTACGTATTTCATTTTAATTATTTTTTGGTGTTGTGGCTTTAGATACGTACGCATCTGTTGAAGCAAGTTCTTTTACAGTGTTCTGTATTAAAGTATTAACTGCTTCAAGTACTGGGTTTTCAGTAAAATGGATATCGTCTAATATAGAACTTTGTACTTTACTGAATACCTCATCTAAGAAATCATCAGATAAAGCTAATTGCTTATCATTTGGACGATCCATATTCAAATCTTCGACAAAATCATCTAAATCAGAAAGTATTATTGGAATATAAATTCGCTTTATCATATCTAGTTATTAAAGCCTACACTTTTACTTTGAGGTGCAGTGATGATTGGTTTGTAAGTATAAATTTCTGCTAGAGTCATTCTAGCATTATGTTTTTCGTCTGGTGAAACTTCAAACTCTGCAAGCAAAGCATCAGTTTTATCTTTAGTAAGTGCTGGAATGATGATATCTGCTAATGAACGCCCAGGACGTTTAATTGCTTCATCAACATGTTCGCCAGCAGTGTTGTATGTAAACACAATAGTTGCGGCTGCAGCTGTTAAACCATCTACAAGCTGCAATAAGGCGATTAGAGCAGGGTTAGTGTTACCACCTTCTCTACTACGTATTAAGTGCTCTGCGTCCTCTACGACAAGGATACAAGGCTCTGCAGTTAAATTAGTAATAAAGTTCTCGTGCTGTGGGTTTGCAAACAAAGCTTCACACAAAGCTAATGAAATTGAATAACAAGGGCGATGTACATCTTGTGCTAGTGCTCTGATCATTGTAGTCTTGCCTGTTCCAGGTATGCCATGAATTTGTACTATTCCGTTTTTGTTATCATTCAACAAACTTACTAAATCTTCATACGCTTTGCAAACATCATCGTTATAATTCTTTGGATTGAACGGCGACTTTCTAACGTTAGTAGCTATCGCAGCTAGTTCTTTGTTCGCATCTATACATAATCTGTATATAGTAATAAAGTTTTCGTCTGGGTTATTCTCAACCGCTTTGTCTTTAAGTTTAAACTCGTAAATACTTGCAAAGTATGCGCTAATTTTGTCAATCAACTTGGCGTCTTCTAACCTACCAGCTATCATCTGTGAACGTAGAGATATTGTAGTAGTTTTCTCTGTTTCAGCTGCAACTCCATTAGTTATACGTGTACTTTTGCGTTTGTATTTTTCTATATAAAACAATATACCTGTGTTCAAACAGAAGTACATTGCTTCTTTGGTTTTTCCAATTACATGGTTGTATACATCATCTTCAACTAACTTCTCTTCTTCTACAACTCTTTTCCTAGAGTTTTTGTTGGTTGAGTTTTTAGGTAAATTTGAATTGTTGTACGACATTCCACTGTTTGAAACAATTTCTACTAAATTCAATCTAAACTTATCTGTCACCAAACTTTTCCAGTTATTAGGCAAGGTTTCAAAGTCAATATACTGTTCAGTTAATCGTGGTTGTTTTGTTCCATGATACGCTGTATGCATTTCATTATACAATAGTGCAGCTATATTTGGAGCATACATTCCCAAGTCATTAAGCTTTAGCTCAGTTAGAACTTTAGGAAGTTTTTTAAAGAAAGAATCAAATTTATTTACTTGTGTTAGTGCTTGCATTTACAAATTCTTTTAAGGCATTTAAGCCATATTTTTTAGCGTAATCAGAAGGGTCTTTAACATCTGGTTCTTTTGGGACAAAGAGTGCAGGTAAGTTATACTTACCTGCACTAGCTATCCCAGCAGCATCGTTATCCATAAAGGTATACCTAGCTTTGTACTTACCGCTTGTAATTATTTGCGCTTCATTGTTAGCACAAATACTGGTATACCCTATCTCATATAGAACCATTCTATCTTTCCTGCTGCTTGTAATAAAATCTACAGAAATGATTTCACTTTTATTCTCATCCAAACTTACATCATTCCTATCACTTAAACCCACATCATCAATTAGACCGTGATTAGTTCTCCACTTTGTATTCTTTCGGGCAAACGGCTGTAGCATCTTATAATTCTCAGTTAATTCACCGTTAGCATTTTTCCAGCAGTATAAGTATACAGGATTACTCTTATTGGCCCTAAATACTTCCACTACGCCCTTATTACTCTTTACCCATACTGTTTTACAAGGAAGAACTAAAAATCGATTTAAGGTGGGTTTCTGTATTCCATAAGCATAAAAGTAATCATAGAACATATAATCAGCGCTAAATTCAAATCGAATTATTGCAGGTGTATGTTCTATTTTTTGTTTAGTTATAACTGGTGTAAGCTTGGGTAAGGTTATCATATCTGTTTCATATCCTAAGCCGAGATTGTATCTACGGTTAATATACTTTAAGCCATCAGCTTTAGTCATTCCTGTACAAAGTTCTAGCATATTAAGAACATCTCCAGTTAAACGTATGTCTGCAGCAAAGTCTTTAAACGTTAAGATTCCGTATTCCCATTGAAAGAAGCATCCTGGGTTATGATCTTCACGAAAAGGAGAAGTATATTTAGCACTTAAGTCTACTTCTAAATTAAGTAGTTCTTGCATAAGTTCTATTTGTATACTTGGCTCCTCTCGTAAAGCATTCATAATATTAACTAATGTACAATCTAATCTGAACATGTCTAGAAGGGTAATGCGTCATTAGAGTCAAATCCTGCAGCTCCACTACCAACAGCATTTCCATTTACAATATTAGCGGCAGGCATAGAAGCTGGAGCATATAAACCAAAGCGATAATCTTTTGGGTAATCAACTTCCCAATCTTTGTAAGCTAATGAGCGAGTTAGTTCGTTAGTGTTAACTACATCTTGTCCTAATACAGTGTATCCGTAGGCAGCTTGGTATTGTTTACCTTCATCCCCTGAACGTACACCTAGGAGTACTTTAACACCTCTTGGTGTTTGATCTGTACGTGTTAGATTAGCTTTAAACATTGCGTTAATTTCTCTCCAATCACCTTTTAACATATTAGTAAATAGAGTAGTAATGTTGTACTGAGATACAGAAGTGTTTAGTTGAAACAAAGTGTCGATAAATTTGTACACATCTTTCTCTCTACCTATACCTATGTGTGGATTGTCTAATTCTGTGAATTTAGGATACTTAACTTCATTTCTGTTGTTGTTTGGCCACCATTCAACTTTACATGTTGATGAACTAACATACCATGCTCCTTTAGGACTTTGGTCAGGAGTAACTTTGGACCACATCACATACTCTACATACTTATACTCAGTGTCATCCGCAATTATTTGAGATACGCCTACTTCTTCTTTACGGTATGGTACTTTTAACCAAATCGAAATTTTAATACTTTTTACAGTTTTTCCATCTTGTTGTACATCATATTCGTATACAGGTTCTTCTGCACGTTCGATGTTAAGTACGCTCTTTAACTGTTCTTTGTTAGGATTAATTAGTACTGGTGTTCCAAATGCTAATCCTTGTAGTAAGTCACGTGATCCTTCGTTTGCTGGTATACGCTGGGTGCCGAAAATGTTTGCCATCTTTATTTACTTGTTTGAGGTTTTGGTGTAGGTGTTGGTGAAGTTGAAATAGCTGGGATCTGTCCTGGAGCATCTAACTCTGTTTGGACTGGAGCTTGTGGTTTAGGGAAATTGTAATAACTATCAATAGCATCCACAACTAATTGATAATCGTTAGGTATGTACACTAACTCATTCCCGTTTTCATCTTCAAACATACCCTCTGGGCAACGTGCGTTATCGTAGCCGAACGACTGGGTTCTAAATCTACGTACTGGCTTTCCATTTTCAACATCTACTTCAGCAAGTAATAGCATGTCAGCTAATCCTTCTATTTGGTATTTTGTGGCAGATTTGCCTATTATACGTAGCTTTTGGACTGATGTTCCATTGGCTGTTTTTTCCGTGTGTAAGTGACCTAAAATAAACATTATTGGATTAGGATCAAGCTTAACTGTAAGTGCTGGAGTCTTTACTCCGTTTTTTATAACCTTAAGCTGTTCCAATATAGTGTCATAAGACATTGGATTTTTAGGGTTCATAGTACGCATCAATGCACCTGGAGCATTAACTGAGCCGTACCACTTTTCAAAGTCCACTTTCATAGCAGCCTCTTCTGGTTTCTTGTCGCTGTACCTAAATGTGGGGTTTTTGCTGTCAGCATTGAACCATAAGTAAGTTTTAGGTGTAAGCTTTTTGATGCCATAAGATTTACCTCTAGCTTCTTCACCTAGTACTAATACTATTGTGAAGCCTTCGGCTTTTAACTGCATTATAAAGTTACTAATGTCTACACCGTAATCATTCCAATCGTCTTGTTTAGGCTTGCCGCTTTTTACATACTTAGCAATTAGCTCCCTGTTTTGAATAATGTTAATGGTATCAAGTACAATACTCTTTAATACAATGTTATCCATTTTTTAGTTTTTTGTTTGTTGCTATTTTAGCTCTTACGGCACCTGTCATTACTGCTAATGCAATATCAGCTAATTTACTTCCTAATTCTTCATACTCTTCTAAATCAATCTCTGTGGTTAGTACTAAGTTAGGGCTTTTACCTAATAATTCCTCTGTCATCTTTAATACAAATTCACTTAATACACTTGGCGGCTGTATCGGATTTTTATTACGATCTACACCTCCATGTTTACCACGTTCTAACAATTCATTCGCTTTTATTGAAGCAAAGTCTTGATTGCTAGTCATTCCGCCAAATAAACTGTTCTTTTTTTGTTTGGTGTTCCCATTTCCATTTTTATTCGCACTCTCATCGTTCATGTTACTAAATAATTTCTTTTTGTTAAGCAAGGGTCTAGTGTACTGCATTCTTCTTAGTTTTGGTTAGTTCGTCAAATTTAAGTGTGTAATAGTCGAAGGCTAGTCCTTTGCCGAAATTAGGACCAAACCTATTCTTCAGAGCTTTTACATACCTGTACATTCCTGGATCACCAAGCTTTGTTAGATCATACCCATTATGCTCTTTGATGCCAGATTCATATCTTTGTGGCATATTCATTCCGAGAATAATGTGGTAATCACGTTGCAAAGCTTTGTTGTCTCCTAAATTAGTGAGAGCCGCTTCATTCTTATTGAATTTATTATACTGCGCATTCTCACCTTCTGCTGCCTGTTGATGTACATTGCATACTATGTAATTATATTTCTTACATGCAATTTGTACAGCATACTTTGACCATTCCGACATCTGGTCACGTAGTGTGGAATCAGCTTTATCAAGCATATTGATATGATCAATAACGATTTCTACATATTCATTAGGATCATTTGCTTGATACTTATCCTCAGTAACACTTCCTCTACTCTCAGCAAATTTGTCAATGTAAGCTACAATATCACTTACTCTGGACATATACGATATAACAGTTACACAATCATCAAATCCTTCAAACCATTGTTTAAACTCCTCACTTTCTATCACAGTTAGTGCTTCTTCTCTTACTGGTTTATCGTTATATCCATTTATAGTGTGAATATCTACTGTATCTCCACTGATTTCATTATACCTAGCGCATATCATACTATCGTAAAAGCTTTCCTTACCTTCCTCTAAAGCAAAATATAATACCTTTAAGTTTAGATTAGGTTTGTACAGCAGTTTAAAATAATATGGTATCAGAACAAACATAAATTTAGCTAAAGGAGTTTTACCTACATTAGAATATGAAGTAATACACCAATAGCTACCACGAATAATGCCAGGGATTATCTTTGACATATCAGGCAAAAATGGTTTGAATGATATACAATTATAGTCCCCAGCAATAAGTCTTTTTCGTGCGGCTTTGTAAGTTTTTAAACGTGATTGTAACATTATAGATCAAGGTATGAGGTATTAAAATCGTCTTCAATCTCATCACTTGGTTTTCTATTCACAATATAGTCATAAAGTTCTCCAGATTCAAAGTCTTTTTTACTAATCGAACCTTTGTCATGTGGAGCAAGAAATCCTTCTGGGTTTTTAGCAATTCTACCATTATTACCCATAGTTTTCAAGTCATTTAACCATTGCTTAGTAGCTACAAATATTTCTTCACGTGTAAAAGCATAACGTTTACAAAATTCAGTCATCAACTTTAGGCATCTACCACGAACACCTGCTAAACCTTTTGATAGTAGCAAGTGAGAATGGTTTGGTCCTAGTACATCTTTCCAAAGTTGCCTCCAATCATCTATCCAATCTTCAACATCGATGATTTTTTCAGGCGCATGATTTTGATTAAGGCTAGAGTTAGATAGGCTGGGATTAACTAAATCAGTTAATGTAACAGCGTCTATCAACTTAGCCCTAATCAAAAAATCACTTGCAAGGCTTGGATTAGTGCGGAACAACTCATACAATTCTTTTTCTGAAATTGGCATGAGTGCGTAGTTTTTCGAGTTTTGTATTTGAGTTTGAGCTCCTCTTTTTACTCTCTTTCTCTGTTCTTTACCTACTGTAGTAGGTTTGTTAGTACAGCTACATAGTCTGGGGATATTGATATTTCTTGGCTTTTCAGTGTTGATATTAAACCACTTATGGTAAGCAACAAAGTGCTTTCATGATCTTTCATTTCCCCTATATGACGGTCCAGCTCTTTACTTTTAGCTTCAGCAGCTTTGCTAAATTGCGCAGCTTTATCCACTATTACTTTGTTACGTCCAACAATTACTTGCTGTGCAGCGATTGATTTAGTTAGTTCGTTAAGGCTTTGTTTTAGATTGCCTTTGAACTCTACTTTTTCATCGTATACTTTCTTTGCTTCGCTATACGTTTTTGATAACTCTTTTACTGTACGATCTAGTCGTAGTAGTATAGGTGAAATTTCCATACTGCTGTCAGATCTTAAGTGCCCAGTAAGCCAAGATTTGTAATTAGAATCAAGCTCGTCTAAAGTATCAAATAAACGTTTTATTTGGACACCGAAGTTTAGAACTTCAAATGCACGAGCTCCAACTTGTAGTTTTGAACTGTTCAGATTTCCGTTTATTTCAACTTTAATATCTTTTAGTAGCTTGATAATTTCATACTGCTCTGATTGTGCAGCAAAGATAACTTTTATTTCTTTACTGATTACAGCAGCTTGTCCTTCAACTTCTTTTAGTTGGTTTTCTAAACGTTCTAGGACTAAAGCAGTAGTTTCTATTTCCTTGGCTGTAGCCGCATCAACTGTAGACGCACGTAGTAAATTTGAGTGCTCAGTTTGTAACTTGTGATAAGTTTCCAAATATTGTAAGTACTTGTTCTGCCCATTGTTTTGAAGTGAAGCTTTCAGCGTACTAATACGTTTACTTGAGGTTATAGCAGTAGCTACATTACTGGTTGTAGGAGATTTCCAAGCAACTTTGTCTGGCTCAATTAGTTGTCCAGCTAGAATGTGTGCATTTTCAAGTACTGCAATTTCATCTGCTGTATTTTTCGATGCATGTTTGCCAGGCTGACTTAGTTTTTTGATTCTTTCTACAAAATATTCGATACTTACACTACTAGATAACTTACCAAAAGGATTAACTACTGCTACTGTGGTAACATTTGGTCTTCTCCTTTTATTGATATCGTTTGCTAGTAGGAACATACTACTTATCTCTTTGGTTACAAAGAATAAGTCTTTGTTGTAATCAGACCAGTTTGAGTAGATTGAAGATACGCTAGCTTTCATGTCCGTTTTTGTGGTGGTAGTGTGAGCTAAGATGTTAGGATCTACTAACTGCATTTCGGTTAACCAATCTCGTACAATTTCTTTTAGATTGTCTGTTGAAATCGGTTCTTTGATTACATTGTCAAGTGCTGGACTAGTTCTTGCAAATTGCTCCATCATAGCTATAAGAGGTGTACTTAGTTTGTTTTCCTGCATAGCGTGATATGCTACACGGAAGTTATCCCAATGTTCTCTTGCTAAGTCTGGAGCTGTGCTATGATAACTAGTCTTAGTAACAATGCTGTCAACAAAGCTGTTGTTATAGGTTTGATTTCCAGCAGTTCTGGTTGGCATTAAGTTAAGCCAGATAGACATTTCTTGTGCCTTAGCTCTAACTATTGCTTCACTTTCTATGTGCTCCTCTGCTTGAAACAACGCTTTGTCTATATCAAACACTTCAATTAGCATATTAGTAATCCTCTCACGCTCTACTATTACATCAGGATCATCGTCTACATCATCTTCGTAAGCGTTACGTCCACCGCTAAGATTACTGTCTACAACACCTTGATACACGCCTTCATAAGTTAGCAGACTTTTTTCTAGAGCTTTAAGTTTAGCTACTCCGTTTTGTGTATTGTAGTTGCTTATAGCTTCTACTACTATGTCTGAATGGTTAAACGCATTCGTTATACGATCTGGACTGATGTATTCTTTGTACACATTGCCAATCTGTTCACCAAGTTGCTCTACCCATTCACCCATTTCCTTTGAAGTAGCTATTACAAACAACTCTGCTGGAAGTGAGAACGGGGATTTAAGCAATATTGTTTGAATATTACTGCTTGTTTCTAGCAAATCTTCTAAGTTTGTAGAATGGTGACGATAGATGTCTATTGATATCAAACCCTGTAACTGTTCAGCTATGTGTGTATACAACACATCAGCCTCTTTTGTTAGTTCATCGTATGTTTCACGTAAGGTGGTGTCTACTATATTTGCAACATCACGTGTAATACGTGCATTGTTTTCATCATCTAAGGTTATGATTGCATCTTTTGTTGCAACGACATGCTCAATAACTGTGTCAACAATTATCTGAGTAAGATGTCGTATGTTAGTGTTATCTGTATACACTTTATCAAAAGTTGCAAACTCGTCCCTTGAAGCAGTCATAAAAGTTTTTTGCAGTAGTGTGTGTAAACCATACAAAGTATCGCCTGCGATATTAATATACGCTTTACTTTTTTCTAAGAACTCACTGTCTGCTCTTACGGTGCTTAAAAGTTCTTCATAATACCCTATATAATTACCAGCAAATAAGTCTGTATTTCCTTTGTACTTAGCTATACTAGCTTCTAATTCAGCATAGTCAAAGTTATCAGCATGTACAGCTACTAATGCATTCTCTACATCTCGTATGAGGTGCTCTATTGTGGTACCCCCAACTGTAAAATAACTGAGCATGGTACGAAGCATGCTCAGTATACTACTTTTCACAGAGGGGGTTATAGGTTTAAATCATCGTCCTCATCATCAGCAGGTGGTGGAGTATTTTTTTCATTATTACTGTTGTTATTGCCACTGGTGTTATTGCGATTGTCGTTTCTTTTTTCCTCTTTTTGCTTTGGTTTAGGTTCTGGTTCTTGTGTTTTGTCTACTTCATTCATAGTTTTTTCAAACCCTTGAGTAGTTAAGAATGCGCCAACTTTTTCACTAGTACTAATTAATTTCATTAGTCCAGCACCACCACCTAAAAGAACTGCAAATACACCTGCTGCAGTATCTAGCAATAACATACTAATTTGTGAAAGGAATCCACTTTTTAGCGTTAAATCTAGCTGTCCTAACAAGGCTTTTGCACCTGCAGGAGTTAAGGCTCCATTAACTATAGCGTTATGCCCTTTACCTAAATAGTAATCTGCTGCAATACTTGGATTCATTATCATACTTTGATATGGGAATAAATACAAGTACTGATAGAAAAAGTATGCAACGATTCCATACAATAAAGCTAGTATTAAAGATACTATAATTAAGCCGAACACTAACTTTTCTCGTGTGCCGTGTGCGTAGTAGGTGAAGTAACTAAATGTGGTCATTCCAACAGGAAATGCTAAAATACCTACTGAGAATATCCCAAATATGCTTAAATACCCAAGTGTATATGATACAATAGCCGCAATAATTACTAATATGTATAACAGATGCAATTTAGCAATTGGCGTAAACTTTTTAGTTTTAGGGTCTCGGTACATACCCCAATCCTCGTATAAACGTTCTCCAACATTAGCATTGCCGCTGTTATAAGGCACTTTTTTATTGAATGCTGCTATCTGGACTGCCCAGTTGTCTTCGTGATAATCCCCGTTAGCATCTGTTGTATCTACTGCTACCAACAATAAGACTGGTGAAAATACACCTAGCAATGTTATACCAATGTCTAAGCAAACTCCCATCCATAGTGACATTTCTGGGATATGCTTTCCAAACGCTGCAATAGTAGTCACACTCAAATTGTGCAAATTTGCTGATACCATTATCCCCATTGCAATTGATAAAAATATCAATGCTGGCTGAATACCAGAGGTAATAGCTGTGGTTATCATCTGCGGAAGTGTTACTACACCCATTTGTATTTTGGAACGCTTGGCTTGGTCTGCATACAACCAGTATGCAACAAAAGCTAGACCTAATAATGCATAAACATGCGTCATCGAGAAATTTGCTAAAGTATTCATTTTTATTTCTTTTAAGTGAAGAATTTATTTCAATTACCCTTTTGTGTTTGTTTTTTTTACTTTTTCCAGAATCTATCGATGGTTAAATCTGATTTCATTGGTATATCTTTTAAGTAAGAAGTACCAACTGTTTCCATTATTTGCTGTACTCTTTGAGCTACTTCAGGCATGTCTTCTGGAAACAAGAAATTGATTTCATCGTGGACTGGAAAGAGTTGTCTGGGGAGTAGTCCTAAGCTGTTTGGTAATACTGTTTTAAAGTATTGGTCTATCTCATACCCAGACTCTTTAATCATGTCTGCATTAGTAGCTTGAATGGGGAAGTTGTACAAAGCTTCTTTTAAGCTTTTGCCTGGTTGATACGTAAATCTATCTTGTGGACTTAAGTTCAGCATTTCTGGAATACTTACTCTTCTATTAGTCCGTGAGTTAGCTATTGCATATCCTCTACGTATCGCTCCTGTACTATATTGATCCAACCATTCAAATGCTACAACCAGAGTATCACGTATGTTTTGCCAAACCTTTTTAGCTATTGCAAGTGGAATGTTTAGTGTGACAGCTATTCTACTTGGACCAGCTCCATATAAACAGCCAAATAAGCATGGTTTGTGCTTCGTTCTTAAGTGTTTATTTTCAATACTATTTACTACAAAATCTGGATTTCCTGTTATTATTCTATAAGACTGCGTTGATAGTAGACTATGTATGTCATATCCCTGTGTTACAACCTTGTGTAATAGTGGATCGCCGCTAAAGTCTGCTGTTATACGCATCTCACAGCTGTTTAAATCACAGCTGCCCCATAGATACCCTTCTGGCGCAATAAAACAATTGCGGATAAGGTTTGTTTTAGGAATGTTTTGTAGGTTAGTACCGAAGTGCAGGGAGTGTCTGGTAGTACCTCCATTACGATTAGGACTAGAATAAGTCTTATCGCCTGAAGATATTCTACCCGTTGCTGGAAAGTTCTGTTTGAAGTCAGTACGCATTATGTTATGCTCATCAAGTAAAGCTATAAACGAATCTCCGTAGGTGGAAATCTGCTTAGCCAGCTTTTTTTGTTCTAGCAGCATTAGTAATAGTTGAAGCAAGTTACTGTTTTGTATTTTCAGTTTAGCCTCATCTGTTAAATTAGCTGTATCGATGTGCAGACTTTGAAGATATTTTTCAAGCTCTTCTTTGCCTACACTTGTTACTTGAGGTGCAATATGCTGTAAGATCTTCTTTAGTTGTGTTGGTGACTTGAAGGAGAACTTATTTAAGTCTTCTTCATTTGTATACTGTTGTGTTTTTGTAAACTGTATATTGTAAAGTTCAGGATATTCATTAAATACTTGCTTCAACAATTGGTATAATTCAGCTTCAACGATATCATACTTTTCTTTATTAAGTCTAGTATTCTCGTTAAGTCTATCTACATCAATTAGTACGCCATAGTACTCCATTTTAGCGAGACAAACAGTATAATGATTTTCAATTTCTGCTAATCGGTGCATACGAAATCTACTTAATCCTAACTGCTGTTTCTCCCAAATGTCAGGAAGTACCAAAGTATCTAAACCAGCATAAATTAACTGTGCATCTGTGAATTGGTAGTTACCATATTCATCTACTTGCATATCAATAAAGCTAGTCTGCTCACCTTTTTCTAGAACTAAATTAAAATATTGTTTACATACAGCTGAAAGGGAACTAGGTTTATCGAAGCCTTTAAACAAGATTATATGTATTTGCTGGGTATCATACACGTTCTCTAAAACAATGTTATAGTTCATCAACATCGTTAAATCAAACTTGATATTATGTCCAATAAATACTAAACCTTTTTCATTAGCTTCGGTAATTAAGGTTGTATCGACTTCGTCAGGTGTGCAGATATATGCAACTTCACCATCACTAAAGCTTATAAGTAATACTTTTTCCTTACGGAAATCTAAGCCAGTAGTTTCAGTATCTATTGCACATATCTGCAAATTCCTGAACCAAAGTTCAAACTCTTCTCTAGTTGCTAGGGACAGGCGGGTAGTCGTCTCCGACT
>ERZ795046.2432-NODE-2432-length-16377-cov-4.081424_pt1 | contig 16377 bp, 23 predicted proteins | sample MGYA00375130_ERZ795046 | MGnify/ENA primary metagenome ERZ795046 (study PRJEB30175, sample SAMN05720202) | activated sludge metagenome | isolation source: anaerobic digester from wastewater treatment plant | place: Japan | collected 2015-05-15 ...
TTCTTGCCCATGCTAATGAACATCTGCGCCGGATGACCGACCGGTATATCCTCGTTCAGGACAGGAATCTTCCCCTTGATATGCAGGTCATCGATACCTGGCAGGGAGGAATTGAAAGGTCGGTCAGGAACCTCTCCGGTGGAGAGATGTTCATGGTCAGTCTTGCCCTGGCTCTGGGCCTCTCTGGTATGGCAAGTCAGAACGTCAGGGTTGATTCCCTCTTTCTTGACGAAGGCTTTGGAACCCTTGACAGTGAGGCGCTTGAGACCGCTCTCCTGACATTATCCGGTCTTGAGCAGGAGGGAAAACTCATTGGAGTCATCTCCCATGTACCGGCACTGAAAGAGCGGATCCCTGTCAGAATAACAGTCGAAAAAGGACCAAACGGACGGAGTAAGATCCTTCTACCTGATTACTCCTGAATACTGAAACATTTATTTTCCTGGACAACCTTTTTCAGGTATGGTAAAGGCATTGTGGTATGGTGGAATGCTCCTCCTGCTCTTCGGGTGCATTCCCCTGGGTATAAGCGGAGCGGCCACAGACTCGTCCTATGTGTATGGTCATCCCCCGAGTGCAGGGAACATCGTCTTAAACTTTGATAATACCGGGAATGATCGTGACGCCGTTGTCATCGTCACCCTTGGCGGTAATGCAGACCCGCTGTATGCGATCTACATTCCAGCAGAAGATTATGGCAGTATTAAGAGCATTGGTCAGGGGAGATTTGATGTGTATTTTGAGCTCGGTGTAGACTGGGATGAGAGAAACCGGATCTTCCAGGACGGGAAATTTTATAAGATCTCAACCCCGGTGATCCTGAAAGACAACAAGGATACATACACCGTGTATCTCTATGACAAAGAAGGGAAACCAAAGCGAATAAAAGAGATAACGCAAAAAGAGATGCCAGATATCAGACCACGTATCTAATTCCTTTTTTATCCTTATTTTTCATATTGTTTATATAACTAGGATACCTGTATTCCATTTTAGCAATTTTGCAGCATCTTTTAATATCACCCGGTGATTGTTCTCAATAGATATGAATAAAACCTTTTTTGTGTTACAAACCTAGATATTTAATTATGAAATGGCATGAACACTGCCAGTATATGGAACTCCCCCGTGAATACCCGGTTACCGAACTTGCCAGATTTCATGGCCATCTGGGACCTTTTATTGTACTTGGATACCGGATGGGGCGATATGCATTACAGAGACTGGGGGATAATCCATTTGCGTTAAAGGCTATCGTCTATTGCTCCGGGAGCACACCCCAGTCATGCCTTGCTGACGGAATTCAGCTGGGAAGTGGATGCACGCTTGGAAAAGGCAATATCGAGATTATAAAGTCAGATACTGTGTACAGTGAATTTTCATCTGACGGAGAAAAAATACGTCTAAAACCTCTTCCATTCAAACAGCTTCCACAGGATACCCCTGAGTATGAACTTGAGATCGAGCGGTATGCTGCTGAGCTGTACACCCTTGCGGACGACCAGCTCTTTACGGTTGAGGTCCTCCCATGAGCAGAGGATCCAGCGAAATTATTCATCTTGAGAGAGTCTGGACCACCTATGAAGGCGCAGACCTTCCGGTTATAAAGGACATCACACTTGGGATAAAACCTGGCGAATTTGTCGTGATAGGCGGACCAAACGGTGCAGGAAAGACGACGCTTCTTGAGACCATCGCCGGACTGCTTCCGGTCATATATGGCAGGGTTGAAGTCTGTGGGTATGATGTCATAAAACACGGGTGTGCTGCACGAAAGAAGATAGGGTATGTTATCCAGAACTTTGACTTTCATCCGTTCACCCCATTTACCGTTGAAGAAGTCGTCCTGATGGGGCGGTATGGAAAGATAGGATGGCTGAAGCGGCATACAAGTCAGGACATGGATAAAGTCCGGTCGGCCATTCAGCAACTGGGTCTGACCCTCATGCAGAAGAACCAGATTGGAAAACTCTCCGGAGGTCAGCAGCAAAAGGTACTTATTGCACAGAATCTTGCAAAAGACCCCGAAGTTCTCCTGCTTGATGAACCATTCAGTAATCTGGATATGGTGACGAGAGAAGAGGTCAGCAGACTCCTCTGTCAGATAGCTGACAGCGGCATTCCGGTTCTCATCGTCTCGCACGCCTTTGATGCCCTTCCTGACCGGGACATCAGGGTGATCGTTATGCAGAATGGTTCCATCATTCTCAATCAGCTCACACATCCGTCGATGGTTGGAGAGCTGGTCCGCTCTGCTTCGGTGGCAGCCTGATGCTTGAATTCCTTATCCCGAATAATGTCATGTGCCATGCAGTGGAGGCGATGCTCTTTGCCTCCCTTGGGTGTGCTCTATTGAGTGTATTAATTACCCAGATGAACATCTCATCAATCGGATTTACCATGTCCCATGCCGCATTTGCAGGGGGGTCAGTCGGGGCATTCTTTGGGTACGCTGTCCTTCCGTCAGCAGTTTTTGTGAGTATTCTGACTGCCTTTCTTATGGGGCCGTTAAGTGACCGAACGAGAATGCATACCGATACCACGCTTGGGGTACTGTTTGGTACTATGATGGCAGTAGCTATCTTTTTTATATCACTGATGCAGGGCACGGGGAAAGGGTTTGAGGCAAGTTCACTCCTCTATGGGAATGTCATCTCTCTTTTTCGTGAGGAGATCTATGCACTGGCACTCATTACCAGCATCATTTTCATGTTCCTTGTCATCTTTTACAAAGAAATAACAGCAATTATTTTTCATAAGCGTCTTGCCGAGATAGCTGGGATCCGGGTAAAACCGGTATATTATGGCATCCTGTTTCTGATATCAGTCATGGTAGCCTTGAGCATTCCGATTGTCGGGGGCCTTTTGCTCTATGTCTGGCTGGTCACCCCTGCCGCTATAGCCTACCAGTTCTGTAACACCATGAGGAATATGTTCATCATGGCACCGGTTATCGCTGTTATCATCAGTTTGACCGGTGCGGTAGGTGGAATAGTATATGCTCTCCCAGTAGGTCCTCTCACTGCGGTATTATTCAGTCTCCTTTTTATAGGTGCTGTGGCAATTTCACCAAAAAGGAGAGTTATATTTCATAATCATTAATACGAAAAATGGGTAAGTAATAATTATGAGGCATTCAGGATTATTTGTTATTCTGGGCATCATCATTGCTCTTATTCCAGGAGCATTGGCCTTGAATGTTGTGACCACCACCAGTGTCCTCTGGGATCCGGTTCAGGAGATCGGTGGCGATGCTGTGCATGTCGTATACATCGCTGATCCGACTGTATGCCCACACCTGCAGGGCGATATTCTCCCCGGCCTTATCCAGAAGAATGCAAAGGACCTGGAAACCGCGGACCTGTTTTTAGCTCACAATTCAAGCATGGATCTTGCAACCATGCAGGCGATTGAGAAGTTCCGTGAATCAAACGGCTTTGGAAAGACCAATTGGAAGATTTTAAAGCCAGATGCAGCCTGGAACACCCCTGAATCAGCGCAGGAACTTGCAGACACCGTTCTTGGATGGCTGAAGGCAGCAGATGGAGCCAATGCAACGGCATACGAGAAAGCTGCACAGGCATACAAGGAAAAGATTGCCGCTGCAGGGAACCTGACTGATGAGGAAAAGAGCCTGCTTTCCAAGAAGTACGCAGTTGTCATGGCATGGCAGCGTGAGCCGGTAGAGAAATGGCTTGGTCTGAACGTGGTAGACTTTTTTGCACCTGAATTTGCATTTGGTGGAAACAAGACTCCGGCAAAGGTTGTAGAATCTTTAAAAGCAGATCCCGCGAAACTCTATGCAATTGACCTGCTTCCGGGTGGCGGGAAGATGTATGTGATTGAGAATATGCAGTCCGGTGAGATGGCGAAGGGAATTGCAGAAGCACTTGAAGATATGGCAATTTATGCAAACCGGGTCGTATTTACGAACTTCCCGAAATCAGTTGAGGGTGTTGACTCGATTCCGGACGTGCTCACATACAACAAGAACCTGGTTCTTCAGTAACTCCTTTTTTTTCTCCTGATTCTATAGAGATAATTTTCATATAGGTTATTACCTAATGTAATATCGTACTACTGTGATGACCTCTCCGAGGTGGGAGTACGCACATACATAGTATCAACCGATTCATCATTGCTCAGAGAGCACCATTACCAAAATCACCCCAAACAGGTTCTGCCGATCCTGCATGGTCATCACATACCCACCTCAAAAAACTGATGTGATTATTAAGACATTTCTTGCATATCTCGTTGGACCGGCTGAAATAGTTCTGTTCCCCCCACTGTCAGCAGGTACAAAGCAACACCAAGCATAATAATCGTAGAGCCTGATGGAATATCAAAGACCCAGGAGAGGAAGATGCCTCCGGCGGTCAGAAGCATGCTTATGGCTGTTGCACCGATCATCATGCCCTTTAGTGTCTTTGAAAAAGGCCGGACGATTGCTGCCGGGAGTGTCAGGAGCGCAATAACAAGGATAATCCCAGCTACCTGGATGAGAACCACCACTGACACCGCAATCAGAACGAGAACCAGAAGATGCAGTCCACGGGTGGGGAGGTTTGAAATGGCAGCATATTCTGGATCAAATGCCAGTGCCTGCAATACCGGGTATAATATGAGAAAGAGCAGTACGATGCATATTCCAAGAAGGCTAATTGTCATCAGGTTCCCGGGTGTAACAAGGAGGATGTTCCCAAACAGATAACTGAAAAGATCAGGGGTATATCCGTGAGTCAGAGCCAGACAGAGAATGCCAAAGGCCATCCCCCCGGCCCAGAAAGCACCAATAAGCGTGTCAATATGCTCTTTTGCCCGCTCCACCAGCCCCCAGATAAGGGCTGCAATCCCGAGGGTAAACCAGAAGGCACCGGCAAGTGGATCTATACCAAGAAGGTACCCAAGGCCGATACCACCAAATGCTGCATGGGAAATCCCGCCGGCAACTGAAATCATATGTTTTACCGTTATGTAACTTCCGATGATCCCGCAGATGACTGATGCTATAAGACCGGCAAGGAGAGCAGATCGAAAAAATTCAAACCCAAGTGCCTCTATCATGAATCATCTCCATGCCGCTCAAGTACCCGGTGGGGGATATCCCCGTGGGTGATAATGTCAACAGGACATCCATATGTCCGGGCGATCATCTCCGGGGAGACCTGATCACTTTCGTGCATGAATAACCGACGGTTCAGACATGCAACGCGATTTACGTGGCGTGAAACAACACCAATGTCATGCGTAATCATGAGGATGGTGATATCTCTGGAGAGAGAGGTGAGCAAATTATAAAAATGCTCTTCGGTCGGGGTATCAACATAGACGGTCGGTTCGTCAAGGATGAGAATCTCGGGATTTCCCGCAAGTGCCCGTGCAATCAGGGCTCGTTGCCGCTCTCCGCCCGAGAGTTCTTTCACCGGACGGTTCCCGAGTTTCTCTGCAGAGAGCCGAGATAATGCATGCTGTGCAGCACGGTGATCCTCAGGGGTGTACCTCCTCATAAATCCGGTCTTATTCCCCATTCTCCCGGTCAGGACCATCTCATGAACCGTTATCGGAAAGGAGAAATCAAATGCATGCGACTGGGGAACATACCCGATTTTGGCCCTGGTTTTCGGGCATGCCGGCTCTCCAAAGAGAAAGATTTCTCCGCTATACGGGACAAGGCCAAGGATCGCCCTGACAAGTGTCGTCTTTCCCGCACCGTTCGGACCGATGATTGCAAAAAAGTCGCCTTTTCTGACCTCAAATGTGATGGAATCCAGTATGATCTGCTGATTCCTGATGACCGATACATTGGTAAGCCCGATAACTGGATCCTTCATTATGACAGCCCAGACATTTCTCTTGCAATATGCTGCATATTCTCCAGATAATTTCCGGCAAGCGGACTGATAAGAACCATCGTTCCATTCAGCTCCCTGGCCAGGGTCTCGGCCTGTCGTGTCGATCCCTCCGGCTCGGCAAAGACGATACGTATCCCGTCTGTTCGTGCCTGTGTTATGAGCGATGCAAGCTGCCTGGCTGACGGTTCGCGGCCGTTCTCCTCAACTGCCATCTGAGTCAGGTTATAATCCCTGCAGAAATAACCAAAGGCAGGATGATATACCAGAATCGTCCTGGTTTTCAATCCCTGAAGAGACGTACTGATACCGTGGTCAAGAATAGTAAGGTTTTGAATGTATGAATCCCGGTTTTTATAGAAGACATCTTTCATATCTGGCCGCACTGCTACCATCGCTTCAGCAGTCGTATCTACCATCCGGGCAGCATTGCGAAGAGAGAGCCAGACATGCGGATCAGTTCCCTCATGGGCATCATGGCCTTCCGGTTCGGCCCCTTCGGTATCAGGATGATCGATCTGAATAATCTCAATCTCTTTTGACATATTGATCACCGGCAAATCGGGATATTGTTGTTGTATCCGTGAAAGCCACCGGTTCTCAAACTCCATCCCTGATCCAAGGGCAAGATAGAGATCCGCTGACTCAAGCCCGGCGATCTGTGACGGGGTCGGCTCAAAGGTATGCGGGCTTGCCCCAGGCGGAACCATCACCAGAACCGATACCGGATACTCACCGGCAACCGCCCTGATGAACTCCTCCTGGGGGGGTATCGTGCAGGCGATTATCAATGATTGAGAAGAGGATGCCGGTTTTTGTTCAATACATCCAGATACACAAAGGAGTACGAGCAAGAAGAGGAGGAGGAATAAGGCACGGAGTGTGGTGATTTGGTGTGGCCTGTGTGAACTGCATATTATCTCTGTGAGCTTATAGCTTATCTTTTTCATGCAGAGCCTCCACAACAGACGGGATCATGTTCAATCACACCACAAGCTGCCCTGCTGGGATGACCGAGTGAGCGACAGATCTGGTCAATATGGACCTTTGGCACCAGATGCTCGATCTTCTCAGCCTGCTTACATGCATCCTGTTCAGAAAGACCAGCGCGGGCAAACATTAAGGAGAGGATACGGTGACGGCGATGTAAAAACCGGGTTAAATCCTCTCCATCACTGGTGAGAGAGACCTTTTGGTAGGGATCATACCGGATATACCCGGCCTCTCCCAGTTCATGGAGGGATCTCGTGACCGTTGAGGGACGGATTCCAAACTCCTGTGCAATTTCACCAGGCCTGACACCCGATTCATACAACGAGATGAACTTTAAAAACCTGATCTTCTGGGGGGTATCGATCCGGTTTGTCATATAGGAATATACCGCAGCAGAGACGATAAAGCTTCCAGCTAAAAATATGATTCTGTTAATCAGAGAGTTATTTTAAAATCAGGTCATCATTTGTTGCAGGAATGATATTCTGCCATTGTTTTAAGGTACGTTGATATGACTTTTTCCCAAAAAAACTCTCCCGGATTACCGGATCCGGGCGGATACCCATACCCTCCGAGAGGGCAGTTACACATGACTGCTTCACCGGACATGCTCTGCACTTTGGTCCCGGACTACACCAGGTTGTTCCGATCAGGTAGAGAGGTCGATCAAGCTTCCAGGGATCATCAGGTGAGAGCATACGGGCAAGCCTTCGTGCCTTCATAGGGGTGATCCCGCTCCCGTCACCACATACCATTCGTCCCAATACCCGTGCATCGACGATATCCCCGACAATATCAAACGGCCCCTGTACAATTCCGAGATCCTTTAATGTCCCCACAATAAGACAGGCGATCGAGCGGGGAATTTTCAGAATGAGGAGTCGTTTATAAACAGATTCGGGATCCTGTTCATATCCGGTCCATATCTGCCGTCCGTCACCGGCATAAAACCGTACCATCAGGGTTGCAATCTGGTACAGACGATCGTGTATAACCTGTTCCGGATGCAGATTATAATCATAAAACCGTTCATTCCATCCTTCACGAGTGTGATGAACGATCTCCTGCCATACGGTATCCGGGTTTTCAAGTATCTCTTCAGTAAAAAAGACCACATTGTCCCACACATCGGCTTTTCCAGAGCGAAATTCCAGAAAACAGGCACACAGAAAAGCATTTGCCTCCTTTCTTGTCATACCAAAGGAACTGTCTGCTAGTATGACGGAATCAGATGCCCGAAACCGGATATGTTCCTTTCGAAGTCTGATAAGGGCTTCTGAAACCATCTGAAGGACTTCACCGGTAACCAGACTGATGGCGGCTGGCTCTCCCGATACATCTGCCATCCGACGGATTAACTCAGACCTCAGATCGGTTTTTTCCATCATGAGAGTGTACACACCTCAATCTTCTGGATTGCCCTGAAAAAAATTGCCGCGTCTGCGAATGGATTATTCATGGCCATCAGAAGATACACCGGGTACCGGCCATCATCACTCCACCGATGGACCCTGGCACGAATTCCCGCAATGAGGGGATCATCACCATATTCGTCTTCTATCCGGGAACACAAATCCTTTGTTTTCTGATAATCTGTGACATATCCGGCCCAGGAGAAGATATGACATCCCGGATATTCATCAGTGAGTTCCTTCATCAGGCCGGAAGGGGTATACCAGTCATCAAACTGATCAAGAACAGATAAAACCTCAGAAACCTCTGGATTCTTGAGAAGATACGGACCATCCAGGATACCGATATGAACCTTCTGAAAGGGCATCCCTTTAAAACCTTCAAGGACTGCATATCTGACGCCGGAATCAGAAAGCAGGTTCAAGGCATCATCAAGACAGATCCCATGAAATACCGCTGATGTCTTCTCATCATCAATCCCGACAGCAGGATCTGCACCGGCTTCAAAATGAAGGGTCGTATCTTTCCCGAGGGGAAGAGCACAATAATGACTGCCGATATGTTTAATGGTCGCGGTCCTGCCACGATGCACCAGATGAGAACAGAGCTTGAGAATAAATGTGGTTTTTCCAGAACCGGACCATCCTGCAATATGAATTACTTTCATAAAGAGAGACACACCCCGATCAAACCACACACCCTGATCTCAGATCAGACAAGGAAGTTATTAAGTACTACTATATCCAATTCCCCTTTTTGACGTCCCTATGGATGATGGACAACCTTTGATTTTGGCTTCTTTTTCACGAAAATTAGCGGCAGTCATCCTTTTTTTGCTCCTTATCTCCCTTATCGCCCTTGTCATTGTCTGGTACACCAGCTCACTGACATCCATCGATGAAGAGTTTGAAAATCGCCAAAACCTCACCGATCAGATCCTTCAGCAGTCAGTCATCTGGATTGACCGGGGGATATCCCTCTATGAATTGCAATATATTCCTTCATTGGAAAAGGCAATGAAAATATACCGTACCGCTTATGAAAAATCAGGGGGTGATATTACCCAGATTAATCTCAGCGCATTAAAGATTATATTAGATTCTCAGCTGGATGGAGAGTACAATCTTTACCTGGTCAATGCCGATGGCCTGGTCGTAAAAACTACATTCCCTGATGATATCGGTCTTGACTTTAAGATGTGGCCGAAATTTTATACCTATGTCTCGCAGATCCGGAAAAATGGGACTTTTGTTCCTGACCGGATGGTACGGGGATATGCAAAAAATGCTCCGTTTCGAAAGTTTGCATACATGGGGACCGGTGATGGCAGATACCTTCTTGAGATCAGCCGGTCATTTAATCAACTTCTTCCCTCTGCATCAAATGCATCATATAAGGAACTTATTCATAACCTCCCCGGAATTAACACGGATATCAGATCAATTGAACTCTATAACTCACGGTATGAACCTGTTTCCCGATACTCTGTTCAGGATAACGGCAGCATGCCAAAAGCCGATGTTATTTCAAAAATTATCAGGACATTTAAAGATCACACCAACTTTGAAGAGATTGACCCGGTCACCGGTGATGTTGTCCGGTATACCCATCTTCCTATCAGCGATACATCGTCACCATCAGCATCCGAGATGTATCTTGCCGCACGGACGGTCTATTCCACTGAGGGACGGGATCAGAAGAAACTTACCCTCACCCTGATATTTGGCGGATTTCTGCTGCTCACCGCGATTATTGCAGCAGGTGGTGCCATTGCCGGATCACGATACCTGTCGCGGCCGATTGACCGGATCGTTGAGGATATTGAGCATATCGCAGCCGGAGATCTGGATTACCGGATTCGCCCGACCGGTTCATCCGAGTTCCGTCAGATTGAACGGGCGATTAACCGTCTGGTGACCAATCTGAAGGATACAATCAGCAACCTGCAGACCAGGGAAGAAGAACTGCTGCAGGAGCTGGGTAAGAGATGGAAGGCAGAAGAGAATTACCAGAGGCTCTTTGAATCGGCCAATGAAGCAATCTTCATCCTGAAAGGGAACAGGATAGCTGGTTGCAATAATGCTGCCACCCGGTTAATCGGAAGAAATATAAATGAAATTGTCGGAAAAGAACTACATGAATTTTCTTCGGCATTCCAACCAGATGGCAGAGAGTCTCATGTGGCATCCCAGGATATCATCCGCCGGGTTGCACAGGGCGAATTGTCAGTGCTGCAGTGGGATTTTCTGAACAAAGACGGAAAAATAGTGAAAACAGAGGCAAAATGCAGTGCTATCCTGTCTGGTGACGATGTCCTCATCATGATCATTTTCCATGATGTAACTGAGCTTTTGGAGATGCGAAAGCGGGAGATCACTGCAATAGCGCAGATTGAAGAGAATCTGGTTAAACTTGCTGCAATCAATGATCAGATTCGAAATCCTCTTGCAGCAATTACCATACTGAATGAAATGCAGGGTGGCCAGTACGAAGAAAAAATCCTGGAACAAATACGCATTATTGATGATCTCATTAATGAAGTGGATAAAAACTTTATGAATACTGATAAAGTACGCCTGTTCCTGACAAAACACTATGGTATTTAGTACAAAGGTACAGATGCGGATGAATAAGAGAACCATTCAGCGAAAGAAAGATAAACAAGCAGCATACGTTTTTCTCATCCTTCTCTTTTTCATACCCTCTTGTATGTATGGTGTCGCCAGCGACTATACTCCAGATTTTGCTGCGTTTGGTGAGATCACATTCTCTGAGGGGGTGACGAATGAGAGTGTTCCCATCAGGCCAGTTGATGCATATGAGCCAGGGACAATAAAAATCTGTGCCGTTTTTCCCTTTATGAACATGGAAGACGGCATGCAGGTAGAGGTTGAATGGCTGTATAACAATGAATGGTTCTACTCAACCGAAGAGGAGTGGGATGAAGGGACAGAGGGTATTACGCATCGATCAATATCCTGGGAAGATGATCGGGAACTTGAACCAGGTACCTATACCCTTCGGTTGTTCATAAACGGACAACTTGCCCGGGCCGCGGATATTGAAGTACTGGCTCCGGAGGAAGAGATCACACCTGAACCTGCCAGAAACCCTGAAGACCTTATCGATCCTGACCTGATGAAAGCCTGGGAGATTCTTGCGTATTCAGATAATGACCTGCTCAATGATCTCGCCGGCCTTGTCCCTGATTATGGGATAGAACTCAGACTGACCGACGAGATAGATTCAAACGGGCAGTATGTCTATGCCAGCGGGAAAAAAGAACCTGGGAAGGTTTACATCTCATGGGACTTTTGGGAGAGAAAAAGCTGGGAAGAGGTGAGCGGAACCATCGCACATGAACTGACGCATGCGGTCCAGCACCTGACTAGTGATGAAGAAACATTCGGGTGCACCATCGAGCGGGAATATGAGGCATATATGGCAGAATTCTATGTGCTCATGGAGACCGGACGGGAGGATATCCTGATGAAATCCTGGTCAGCAATCTACAATCCGAAGACCGGGAAGATTTGGAAGAATGAACTCTGGAAGGCGCTCAGGGAGGCATATTCAACCTGTCCTGAGTATTAATTATCTGCTCATATGGGGAAAAATTGGGCCTTTTGGATATTGCACAATAATTCCTTTTTTTGTATCAAATGATGAGAGACCCAGAGATCACAACCTTTAATCTGTTCCCGCACGAAGCGTACATTACTTACTGGCATGATCAGCTTGATCCTTCAGATTGGCTTTGCAGCCCTCTGCGCTTGGGTTCTCTTTATTACCATTGATATGATCTGGGCACTGCCTCGGGAAGGAGGCGTTGTCGGAGCAAAAGCAATTGCAGCAGCAGTTGAAAAGGCCGGAGGGGATCTCAGGGGAGGGACCATGATGGGTAATATTGTATCATCCCCTGATGCATCGGCCGGTACCCTTCTTGCTGCCTGTGGTGTATACTGTTTTGGAATACCCGGTGGTCTCCTGGCAACAGTCCTCGTATATATCGGGAACCGCATATGCTCTGATCCCGGCTATGCAGGAACAACGGGATGCTTCCTGGCAACCTTTATGGTGTATGGGGGAACCAAGATCGGAATTCCGGCTGAATTCTTCATCATCGGAATGGTGATAGCAATCCTGACCATACAGGGGATATCCCACCGGCATGCGAGCAGACTTCTTGGAAAGATATGGAGGCTTCGGAAATGAGCGAGGACATTCTGATGTCCCTGCTGGATAACCTTCCCGGCCCGTTTGCTTCACCTATGCTCCAACCGCCGGCAGAGAGTGCGGAGCTTGCTGCCATATTGTGTGGAATGATCGCTCTGTATGCAGTCATCAGAATTATTTTTGAACCTGATGTTATGCGAAAACTCCCATTCCTGAATGTGTTTAGTTTTTCCATTGCAGGAATCATGGCTCTGATGATTCCTCATCCGCTTGGCGTCATTGCCGCAGCAGCATATTTTATTGGATCTACCTTTGAATCAAACGCCATTGCAAGTACCTGGGCAGGGGGGGTGGAGCCGTGAATATCCTGCTTCTCATCATCATCTGTATAATTACCCTCATTGGAGCAGTGTATGCCGGATATGTTCGTGACCCCTATGCCAAGCTGATTGGTATCGGAGTAATCGGAGGTGGGGTCATGCCCCTTATCATAGCAAGGGGGTATGCCGATGTTGCCGCAGCTCTTGCTGTTATCATCCCTCTCTCAACAGTCTTTGTCCTCCAACTCTGCCGAAAGGGGGAGCCATGAGTCCTGAATTTTATGCAGGACTGATCCTGCTTCTTATTGGAACCTTTGTCTGTGCCTTCCCCCGTGACCGGGAATATCTGACCAGGATTATCAATCTTGAGATCCCTGCATTCGGCCTGCTCCTTGTTGCATTATCCTTTGATGAGACCCTGGCTCTTCTGACCTTTATCGCCGTTTCAACCCTCACAACATTTGTTCTTGTTCTTCTTGTCGAGCGGAGGATGACCGCATGATACGTCGTATCGGAACGGGATTTCGAATCTTCTCAAACTGGATGTCTACGTATGAGAACCTGGTTGCTGTTTATGCTGCTCTTGGTATTTTTGTTGCATGCTGTGGCATCCTGATGGTCCCGCTCCTCAGCTATCACGAGGATCAGATTTACTCAAAAACCATAGACCGGGATTCAACCCTTGACCCCTATGACAGGGGAGGGATCCCTTTTGCCAGGGCAGAGGTCAGGGCCCAATATCCGGATAACTCCCCGACTGCCGGTTATGTGACTGCATACCTGACACCGTTCTCATGGTTCCTTGCCAATACAACACCTTATCTCGGAACTACGATCGTTGCCCATCCGGGAGGGATTCTTGATGAGATCCTCTACAATACCCGGGGTCTTGATACAGTGGTTGAGACCAGTATCCTCTTTACTGCATTTGCAATCGCCTCATTTCTCTTCAGGAGGAGGGCCTGATGGATTTTTACCAGGTTGGGCTTTTCTGTACCCTGATATGTGTGATCATATCATTCATCGCCCTGCTTCGGGAACGTGATGATATCCACAAAATACTTGTTGTAGATCTGATAGAGACAACTGGACTTGTTATTGTTTGCCTGGTAGCAACAGACCTGGCAGAAGCTCTTGTCCTCCCCGGTCTTGTGGTCGGCATATCTGAACTCCTCATGCTCACCGAACTCTACATCAGAAAGGAGAAACTCCCCCTTCCGGCCTTTCAGCCGATACGGATCGAGGTGATGCGAACTGCACCGCCGATTATCACATTTGCCCTGGTTGTGTATGGAATCATCCTCTCCGGGTTCTCCGGCGGTGCGGTTGCAGGCATAGGTCTTGTATTTTATTTCATGTGTAAAGGATATGAGGAGCGGTTTGCCCTCCTTGAAATGGTATCAGGATATGCATGGGCGCTCTGGATCGTGGCATTCTTCATCTTCATGATTTTGCCACAGGCCTGGCTGATTGCCGTAATCCTTGCAGGAGGGGCGATCCTCATGAAAGTAACCACAAAGATGGCACTTATCGGCACCATGCGGGAGGGGAGGGATGTTTAATCTGCCAATTGAGGGAGAAGAACTCTTTATCCTCGAATTTGGGGACATTGTCAATTACTTCAGTGTATACACGACAACCCTGTTCCTGTTTGCAACCGCCTTTATCATAATCGCCATCATCGCACGGCCGGAGCAGCAGACGGATATCATCTTTGGAACTGATGCGGTGTATACCAAAGAGATAACTCATGAAAACCTCAGGTTTCAGCGTTTCATGGCAATTGCCTGCGGTCTTGCAACACTTGGTGCCGTCTGTTCAGGTGACCTCTTCAACTTTTCACTCTTTACCGCCCTCATCGGAATCACAAACATCGGGATTGTTGCAGGTGTGAACAACCGGTATGTTCTGAATGCAGCGTATAATTATGGAATCGTCGCCATGGTCGCAACAACCTTCCTCTTTGGTGGTGCAGCAACCGCTCTTGGGACCTGTGGAACCCTGTCGATCTGGGAACTTGCAGGGAGAGGCATGGTTCCCCTGGCTGCAAAGATGTTTCTGGTCCTTGGAGTAATGGGAGAAGGAATGGCACCCTTTTATATCGCAAAGGCTGAGATCACCCGGGCACCGGGAGCACCATACGTACTGATGATCCATGTCAGTTCCCTGCTCATCTTCCTTCGGGTCATCGAGATCATTTTGACGGTGTAACAATGAATAAAGAGTCGTATCTGGCAATAACCATAATCACAGGGGTTATTCTCGGGATCGCAGCATATGCAGTATCAGTCGGAATACAGCCAGGATGGCTGCCGGTGATCGGCGTGATCCTGACATTTCCGGCATTTATTCTGGCACTCTTTCTCTGGTGGAATGCATCAAACACAGATGGGGACATCCCTTTTACCGGGTATTAATATGATAACACAGATACTTCCCGCAGTCTTTATCGGTCTTTTGTTTCATGGCATACATCGGAAGATCATTGCACGGATACAGGGGCGGCCAGGGCCGCCAATATGGCAGGAGATTCTTCATACCTTAAAATTCTCCTTTAAACAGACATGGATTCCAAAAACGGCAAGTATGCCCATGTTTGTCTTCATCGTGGCAGTTTCCATAGCCATATGGACCGGTGCATATTATATCGTTTTCAGCGGAGGCAGTCTGCTTCTTCTCTTTGCCGTATTTATGCTGCATAAGATCACCGAACATGGTCTGGGGCTCTCATCAGGTTCACCATATGGGAAGTTTGGAGCGATCAGATCAGTAATGTCTGCAGCTTCAGAAATCCCGCTCTTTGCAACGATTGCTGGCATGTATGTGGTGACAGGCTCACTGATGATTAGTGATATCACGAGATACCAGGAGATACACGGACCGTTGCTCATCGGGGCGTTCCCGATAGCGATTGCCATGTACATCGTCATACTTTCCAAGATGCATTATGGGCCGTTCTCAATTATTGAGGCAAAAGAGATCGTATCAGGAAACCGGACGGAACACTTCGGTGTCTGGCGGGCAGGCCTTGAGGTTGCGTATGCACTCAAGACATATGTACTCCTTGCAGCATTCGTCCTTCTCTTTATTGGAGTCCTTCCCTGGTACCTGATGCTGTTTGCAATGCTCATCGTCCTCATTTCACTCTCCTTTATCTGTGCATTTACCCCCATGCTCTCGCCATTTGACGCGGTAGCCCTTCAGACGGTAATTACGGGCATTCTCACAATATACATTATCGCCCTGGGGGTGATGGGATGATTCGCATCAGGAAGATTCTTGCAGGAGGGGCGCTCGTATATGCAGTGCTCTTTGGAATAGAACTAATCAGGGGCCATATACTCTGGCAGGCAATTATCGGAATTGCAGCAGTCGCTCTCCTTGCCGCACTCCCCTTTGCGAGGGATGAACACCCGCTTCATGAAGGCGAGATGATTGCTATATGGGCCTGCATCCTCCTCTTTGGCCTGTACGCAATACTGAAAAGCGGGGGGCTGGTATGACGGACATATATGAGCGTGACCTGTATGGAATGAAATTTGCCATACTGAAAAGTCCGTACCATAAGAGAGTGGTCAAAGCCTGTGCAGACATGCTGGGGATTCCTCCGATGAAGATGAGAC
>ERZ795046.2449-NODE-2449-length-16298-cov-12.922490_pt1 | contig 16298 bp, 12 predicted proteins | sample MGYA00375130_ERZ795046 | MGnify/ENA primary metagenome ERZ795046 (study PRJEB30175, sample SAMN05720202) | activated sludge metagenome | isolation source: anaerobic digester from wastewater treatment plant | place: Japan | collected 2015-05-15 ...
AGTTGCAAGATATATACAACAAGTCCAGAAATAGAGATGTTAAATTTCATCGCAATATTTCCCAGCCTTTTTTTCATTTCTGAGTTGACAACTATGTGTAACTCATGTTCAAAATTATAGTTTTTTAAAATCTTACGAATATTATTCATAAAACCCTCCTTACAAAAAAATATTTCTATATATTAATCACAAAATTTTTAAGAAAATCCTTTACAAAATTTAAGAAAAAAATTAAAAATTTTTGCCTAAAAATAAAATCGCACCCAAAATAATTATTTTTATATTTGTATTTTTTTTATTTTTTGATAAAATATATCAATTGCTTAATAAATTTTATATTTACGGAGAATAGTAATGAAGAAATATATTTTAGCACTTGATCAAGGAACTACAAGTTCAAGAGCAATACTCTTTAATAAAAATGCAGAGATAATTGATCAGGAGAATATAGAATTTAGGCAGATATATCCAAAACCGGGCTGGGTAGAGCATTCTCCAGAAGAAATTTATGACACTGTAATAAAAGCAGTTACTACAATAGTAAACAGAAAAAGAATAAGATATGACGAGATAGACTCTATTGGCATTACAAATCAGAGGGAGACAACGATCTTATGGGATAGAAAAACAGGTAAGCCAGTTCATAATGCAATTGTATGGCAATGTAGAAGGACATCTGAAAGATGTGAAGAGATAAAAAAGGGTGGATATGATAAGACTATTTTTGAAAAGACCGGGCTTATTGTTGATCCCTATTTTAGTGCGACAAAGATTGAATATTTATTAAATAATATTCCTGATTTAAAAGAGAGAGCAGAGAAGGGTGAAATTGCTTTTGGGACAGTGGATAGCTGGCTTGTATATAAACTAACTGGTGGAAAGCATCATATTACAGATTATTCAAATGCATCAAGAACAATGCTTTTTAATATAAATAATTTAAAATGGGATGAAGATCTATTAAAATTTTTTGGAATCCCGAAAAAAATATTACCAGAGGTTGTATCTAATTCTGTCCAGAATATTTTCACGGATAAGTCTATCTTTGGAGTAGAGATACCGATTGGTGGTATAATAGGAGATCAACAGGCAGCACTTTTTGGACAAAGATGCTTTAAAGAGGGGGATATAAAAAATACTTACGGGACTGGATGTTTTTTACTAATGAATATTGGAAAGACTCCCAGAAAATCTAACAATAGATTGTTAACTACAATCGCATGGAATATAAATAACGAGACTTATTATGCTTTAGAAGGGGCTGTTTTTATAGCAGGAGCTGCTGTTCAGTGGTTAAGAGATTCTTTACAGATAATAAATAATAGTGCCGAGACAGAAAAAATTGCCTTGCAAAATAAGAAAGAGTCTCTTATATTTGTGCCAGCATTTTCTGGACTCGGAACTCCATACTGGAATTCAAATGTAAAAGGGGCAATATTTGGTATAACAAGGGACACAGATAGAAGTGATATTATTAAAGCAGCACTTGAAGGAATTGCATTCCAAACAAGAGATCTATTTGAAGCCTTAAAGAGTGATTTTGGCAAGATTAGCTCATTTAAAGCAGATGGTGGAGCATCAAAGAATGCATATTTAATGCAATTTCAAAGTGACATACTTCAGGAGGTTGTAAAAGTTGTTAAATTGACTGAGACTACAGCCTTAGGATCTGCCTATATGTCTGGCTTGTCAACTGGATTTTTCCCTTCATTAAAATATATTGAAAATATAGAACAGGAGATAATTTTTTATAATCCTAAGATTAGTAAAGAGATTGCAGAAGAAAAATATAATAGATGGAAAAAGGCGATTAAGGCTTTAATAGAATTTAGTTAGATTAGTATTAAAAAAATGTTTTATTAGGATAAAACTTATAAAAAAATAATAAAAATAAAATAAATTTGTAGAAGATTGGCAATTTATTAATATTTAAGTTAAAAATTAAGATGGTTTTTACTATTCATTAGTATTTATTTTGACAAAAATTTCTTTTTATTATATAATTATTAAAATTTTATAAATTTAACAATCAAGGGTTTTTCTATGTTTAAAGTTACAGGAACTGGTCATTATGTTCCAGAAAAAGTAATAACAAATAAGGATCTTGAAAAAATAGTTGATACGACGGATCAATGGATTGTTGAGAGAACTGGGATTAGAGAAAGAAGAGTTGTTGCTGATAATGAATTGAATAGTGATATGGCAACAAAAGCAGCTTTAAATGCTTTAAAAAAAGCAAACAAGAGTCCCAAGGATATAGAAGTATTAATTGTGGGGACATCCACACCTGATTATACATTACCAGCAATGGCTCCTATTGTTCAGCATAAATTAGGTTGTGATCTAATTCCTGCATTTGATTTGAATTCTGTATGTTCGAGTTTTGCTTATGCTTTTATTACAGGTGCTGGTTTTATAAGTGCTGGATACTATAAAAATTGTATGATAATCGGAAGTGATCTCTATTCAAGAATATTAAATTGGGAGGATAGAACAACCTGCTGTATATTCGGGGACGGCGCTGGTGCTGTTTTTATTGAAAGAGATCCTAATTCGAAAGGAATTTTAAGTTATAATTATGGTGCTAAAGGGGAAGATGCTGATTTAATAAGAATTCCCGTAGGGGGTACAAAATATCCTATAACCAAGAAAAATCATAATTATCATAAAAATGATTTTTATTTTCAGATGGCTGGAACAGATGTTTATGAATTTACAATAACAACGATCCCAAATGTTGTAATAGATCTTTTAGAAAAAGCCAATTTAAAACCAACAGAGATTGATTGGGTTGTCTTACATCAGGCAAATCGGAGAATAATAGAATCTGTTGCTAAAAAGACAGAAATACCATTTGAAAAATTTATAATAAATATTGATAGATTTGGAAATACTTCAAGTGCTTCCATACCAATTGCTCTTGATGAAGGGGTGCAACTCGGAAAGATTAAGAGAAAAGACAAAGTAATGTTTATAGGTTTTGGAGGGGGCTTAAGCTGGGGTGGCGTTATTATTGAATGGTGATTTTTAAATAGTTAACGTTATTTTATATAATATTGTTACCAAGGATAAAAATAAATGAAAAGTTTGGGTGTCTGTATAGGTTCTTCTACTTTATCTTTTGTTACCTTAGAGGGGGATATCAATTCTTTTAAAGAGGTTGATGTTAAGAGAGTTTTTCATAATGGTGATTCAAAAGGGGAGCTAAAAAAAACTTTTCAATCCCTTAATATAGAAAGTTATGATAGGATTTGTATTACTGGTAAGAAATTAAGGCACTCTTTAAATTTATCGAGTATAATGGAGCCAGAAGCAGTCGAAAATGCCATTGAATATATTATTGAAGATAAAACAAAATATAATATTTTAGTCAATGCTGGGGGAGAGACAACTCTTATTTATGAAATTGACAGAAATGGTAAAATCGCAAATGTGTTGACAGGAAACAAATGTGCTTCTGGTACTGGTTCTTTTTTTATTCAGCAGTTAGGTAGAATGTCAATAGATATAAAAGATCTAAAAGATTCATATTTAGATATTCCTAACTATGAAGTCTCCGGGAGATGCTCTGTTTTTTGTAAATCTGATTGTACTCATGCTTTAAATAAGGGAACTCCAAAAGACAGTGTTGTGGCTGGACTCTGTAAAATGATGGCAAAAAAGATTACAGAGTTACTTACAGATTTTAAGATAAAAAATGTAATTATGTGCGGTGGAATTTCTAAAATAAAACCAATCACAGAATATATAAAAAAAGATGTCGATTCTTTATATATACCAGAACAGGCATCTTACATTGAGGCATTTGGTGCTGCAATATGGGCACTCAAAAACAAAACAAAAAAATTTTCTGGGCTTGAAAATCTTTTTCTTGAAGATAAAGGATCTTTTTCTTTTTTGCCACCGTTAAGAAATTTTGCCCATCTTGTAGAATTTAAGAATATTGAATTTAGCAATCCCAAGGATGGGGATATCTGTATACTTGGGGTAGATGTGGGTTCTACAACAACAAAGGCTGTTTTGATTAGAAAAGAAGATGATGCTATTCTTGCAAGTGTCTATTTAAGAACTGGTGGTAATCCTATAAAAGCAGCAAAAGAGTGTTACAAATCCATTCTTCAACAGATTGGGGATAAAAAGATTAAAATAATAGGACTTGGAACAACAGGATCTGGAAGACATATTGTTGGGCTTCATGCATTAACTGATTCTATTTATAATGAAATTATATGCCATGCCACAGCAAGTATATATTTTGATAAAGATGTTGATACTATTTTTGAGATTGGTGGACAGGATGCTAAATATACTTATATCACACAGGGAATACCGTCTGATTATGCAATGAATGAGGCTTGTTCTGCTGGGACAGGGAGTTTTATAGAGGAATCAGCTAAAGAGTCTTTAAATGTTAATGTTGAAGATATAGCCTCTATTGCTTTATCTGCTAATAATCCTCCTAATTTTAGTGATCAGTGTGCCGCTTTTATATCTTCTGATATTGCCACAGCCTTACAGGAGGGTATTTCAAAAGAGGATATAATTGCTGGGCTTGTATATTCAATATGTATAAATTATACCAATAGAGTTAAAGGTGCTCGGCCTTATGGAAAAAAGATATTTATGCAAGGTGGGGTTTGTTATAATAAGGCTATCCCTATTGCAATGGCGGGTCTATTAAATACAAAGATAATTGTGCCACCAGAACCAGGGCTTATGGGTGCTTTTGGATGTGCCATAGAAATTAAAAAAAGGCTTCAAAAAGGGCTTCTTGAAGAAAAAGAATTTGATTTAAAGAAAATAGTTGATAGAGAGATAGAGTATCTCAATCCTTTTATCTGTGGTGGTGGTATTGAAAAATGTGATTTAAAATGCGAAATAAATATGCTTTCAATAGAAGGGAAAAAGTTTCCATTCGGTGGTGCATGTAATAAATATTATAATATTGTTCATCATATAGTTGACCACAGTAAAGAATATGATCTTGTTGCTTTAAGAGAGAGGCTTCTTTTTAAGGAGTTTGCAAAACCGAGTGGCAAAGCAAAAGAAAATGCAAAGAAAATCGGTATAAATAAAACATTTCTTACATATCTTTTTTATCCTTTATACTTTCATTTCTGGGATCAACTTGGATTTAATGTTGTTTTATCAGAAAACCCAACAAAAGAGGGTAGGGATAAAAGAAAGGCTGCTTTTTGTTATCCTGCGGAACTTTCTCATGGTTTATTCGATGATTTATTGAGCAAAAATGTTGATTATATTTTTATGCCACATGTTATGCATATTATTGTGGATGGAAGTGAAGTTAATAATAAGGCATGTGTATTTGTTCAGGGAGAACCTTATTATTTAAAAAATGCTTTTTATGATAGAGATCTACCACCAATTTTAACACCAATAATAGATTTTCAGGCTCACTCAAATTCAGTAAGAAAAGAATTTATTAGAGTGGCAAAGAGCATAGGAGTTGATGCTAAAAAAGCAAAAACGGCTTTTGATTTTGCAGAAAATATGATGGTTAAATTTAGAAAAGAGTGTTTTGAAATAGGCAAAAAAGTTATAAAAGAACTTGAAAAGAATCCAGAAGAATTTGCTATTGTGTTGATGGGTAGATGGTATAATGCATTAGCAAAAGAAGCAAATATGGGAATTCCACATAAATTTGCATCAAGAGGGATTACTGTTATACCATTTGATTTTATACCATTTGGCTATGAAGATATAAAATTTCATATGCATTGGGGTATTGGTAAAATAATTTTACAGGTTGCAAAATATGTTGCAAAACATCCTCAATTATTTGCTACCTATATTACTAATTTCAGTTGTGGTCCAGATTCATTTCTTGTTCCTCATTTTAGAGATGAAATGGGTAGAAAACCTTCTTTAACACTCGAACTGGATAGCCATACAGCAGATGTAGGATTAAATACAAGGATTGAAGCTGCCATTGATATTATAAAATATTATAGACAACTTAAATTAAATATTGAGAAAGAAATTGCTGATTTTAAACCTGCAAAGATTGTTTATAAGGGTGCAAAGAGTTTATATATAGATTCTGATGGCAAAACTTATTCATTAAAGGATCCAAGAATTACTTTTTTATTTCCAAGAATGGGGAGATTTACCACAGAGACCGGGGTTGCTGCTGTGAGAGGAGAGGGGTATAATGCAAAAATAGCTAATATCCCGGATATGGATGTGTTGAGTCATGGAAAGGCTTTTTCCAGTTGCAAAGAGTGTGTCCCTTATATAATATGTTTGGGTTCTCTTTTAGAATATATAAAGAAAAATAAAAAAGAAGGTGAAAAGATAGCATATTTTACAGTTGGAGATGTTTCGCCCTGTAGAGTAGAACAATATCAGGTCGGGATGAAAAAACTCGTTGAAAAAAATAAAATAAGAGATGTTGCAATTGTAACATTGACAGCAGAAGAATCTTATGCTGGACTTGGATTGAATGCTTTACTCTGGGCATTAAAGGCTTTTTGTGTTGCCGATGTATTAAGGCAGATATATTCTGTTGTTATTACATTAGCAGAAGATAAAGAAGAGGCTTTAAAGATTTTTAATAGAGAATGGGAGAAGATAAAACTTAATTTTGAAAAAAAGGAGGATATCCCCCTTTATAAAAGGTTAAAATTATCTGCTTTTGAGTTATCAAAAATAAAATTGAAAAAACCTATTAGTGAAGCTTACAAGATAATAGTTGTTGGTGAATTTTATGTTAGAAATGAGGAATTTTCAAGACAATGGATAGAAGAAAAATTAGCAGAGATGGGATTTGTAACAAAGATTGTCCCGATGATAGAATGGCTTAATTATGTTGATTATACAAAATGGAAAAATTTAGGTGGTGAGAAGATATCAATATTTAAAAGATTTTATTTTCTTATTAAGAGAAAAATTCAACATTCTATTGAGAAGAAAATCAAGAAAATATTTGAAAAGTGTGGTCTTTATACGCCAGATCCAATAAATATAAAAGAAATTTTAAAAGTATCAAAACCTCTTGTTGATAATAGATTGCTTGGCGAAGTAGGATTAACAGTAGGCTCTTCCCTAAAGTCCATTTTAGATGAATCGTGTGGGGTTATAAGTCTTTCGCCATTTTCCTGTTTGCAGGCAAGAACATCAGATGCTATTTTAAATAATAATATGACAGTTGAAAAAAGAATGAAGGTTGCATCAAATACTGTTTTTGGTAATAATATTAATAGACTTCCAAAAGAGATGGTGCTGCCATTTCTCTCTATTGAGTCAGATGGCAATCCATTTCCTCAAATTACAATGGCTAAACTTGAGGTTTTTAGTCTTCAAGCAAAAAGGCTTGGTGATTTAATGAATGAGGCAAAAAGGAATAATAAATGATCAATCCTTTTGAAATACTTGGTGTTTCAGAAAATTCAACAGAAGAAGAGATAAAGAAAAGATTTAGAGAACTTTTATTTCAATATCATCCGGATCTTACTAATGAATCAAATACAGAAAAGACTAAAAATATAATAGAAGCTTTTAGATTAGCATTAACAAAAGTAAAAAAATATGATGATAAGATTCTTACCAATAAAAAAAGAATTTTAAAGATAGATTTATTTGTTGAGCCAAAAACAGAATATGATATTTATAAAATTGTCTATGAGTTATTATCAAAGATAGAAAAATACTATTATTCAGACATTGAAACATTGGAAAATATTTTAAATTTTTTAAATAATATTATGAATAATAGCATTGAAAAAAGCAGAAATCTGGATGCTATTTTAAAATCTCTGTCATTATTTTTTTTTGCAAGATTAGAAAATATTAAAAGTAAAAAAATTTATTCTTCAATTTTTGAAAATTATAAATTGGTTTTTTTTAATTATATAAAGAATATTTTTAATTCAAAGGATTATATAAATTATCGGATGGCTATAAATGTTAATTATAATATGCTATTGGTTAGATGTCTTGAATTACTCAAAGATGAAAAAGAGTCTGCTTTTATTGATGAAATAACTGGAAATCTAATGATTATTATTTTATTTCAGGAAGAAGAAATTTATGACTCTTTATTTAAGATTTTAAAAGAGGGTCATCTTACTTCTGAATAGATTTCTGAATAGAGTTTTACAACTTCTTTTTCTGTTAGAAACCCATCGCTTGCATTAGTTGAGCCTATTTTATAAGAGGCAAAAATAATTGCTTTTTTTATAGCATCATAAGGATCCTTGTTTCGATTATAAAAATGAACAAAACAGGAAAAAAGAGCATCTCCTGCTCCTACTGTATTTACGACTTCTCTTGTCTTTACTGCTGAAATTCTTTCTATAAAATTGTCTTTTTTTACAGATAGTAAAACCCCTTTTTCTCCTAACCCTATTACAATTATCTCTGTTCCATAAGTATTAATTAATTTTTTTGCCCATTCTTCAGGAGAACATGGTAATCCTTCATCACTCATAAATAGAATATTTGCTGTCTCCATAAAATCTTTGTTATATTCATCTTTTATATCAGATATTACATGAATATCTGTGGCAATATCTTTTTTATATTTTTTTGCTCTTTCTAAAAATGGTCTACAAAAATTGATATTACAAAGAATAGACATTGAACATTCTTTTATTGCTGTTTCAAAATATTCTATGGGATAAACAGTCTCCTGTAATTCTTTTAAATCGCAATAGATCTGTCTTCTCCCTTTTTTGTCGTATAAGATGACACTGTTTGCTGTATTCTTTAAAGAATTTACGACATATCTATCATATATTAGATCCAGTTTTAATCTTTCTTTTATAGTTTTTCCTATAAAATCATTGCCAATTATTGATAAAAAGTCGACATTATCACCCAATACAGAAAGAGCCTTTGATATATTGTATCCAACTCCTCCTATAGTTGTATTAATTCCAAAAAAAGGATATTTAACTGGAAAATAAGGAATAGGAAAAGAATCAATTTTTACGGTTGTTTCGAGATTTACAAGGCCAGCAACAAGAATTTTCCCCATTTTAGTCCCCCTAAATTTTTACACTTTTGTTATTTTATCGGAAAAGATATTTATAAAATTTAAATTTCTTGTAAATTTTTATTTAAATTTTAATATTTTTTTGATTATATCCCTTTCTGGATTATTGTAGATTGAGATTTCTCGGATTTTTAGAGCATTACCTTCTTTATCCTCTCTTGCATAAAAAATTGCTGTTGCCATCGTGCCTGGAACCGGGGTAAAATCCTGATATTGAAACGTCTTTATGTTATTATTTTTTAAAAATAGAGCCATTTTTTTTGTTGATTCATTATTACTATTAGGAAATGATAAAATTATATATGGTAGAATATAAAATTTTAGATTATATTTAGATTTAATTTTATTGAAAAAATCAATAAATTTTTTAAATTTATCATTTGATGGTTTTCTCATTAATTTTAATATTTTATCATCTGTATGTTCTGGTGCTATTTTTAGATGTCCTGAGGTAAATTCTTTTATAATCTCCTCTGTTTCTTTCAATTTAACAAGACAAAGATCATGTCTTAAGCCAGAAGAGACAAAGACATTCTTTATATTATTAATCTTTTTTATTTTTTTCAGGATATCTATATATTTTTTACTATCTATTTCAAGATTGGGACATATCTCTGGGAAAAGACAGGATGGCTTTTTGCACCATCCTATTTTACATTTTGTCCCATACATATTTGCAGTAGGCCCACCAACATCTGTTATGGTTCCTTTAAAATTATTTTTACTTGCTAAAATAGTTGCTTCGTTTATAATTGAATTTTTGCTTCTGCAACTGATAGTAGGTCCCTGATGAATATGAATAGCACAGAAAGAGCAAAAGCCATAGCATCCTCTATGAGAAGTAATAGAATCTTTTATCATTTTGTATGCTGGTACCCTTTCACAATAGTCTGAATAATCTTTTTTAAAAGGAAGACTGTATATCTTATCGAGTTCACTTTCTGTTAAGGGAGGTTGATTTGGAAAACATAAAACATAAAAAGGATTTTGAAATTGAATAAGAGGCATAGATTTATCAAATACCATATTCTCTTCAACTATTTCTGTTGCTTTTATTAGATTGTATTTTTTTTCAATAATGCTGTTATAATCTGGCAATTCGATAAACTTGAAATCTTCTGGTAGTTCTTTTAAATCTTTTAGCTTTATCTCTGTCCCTCTTATTCCAAAAAAGGATTCTCTATTTTTAATTCTTTGAGCAATTTCTAATACTGCCTTTTCTCCCATAGAATATACAAGAATATCTGCCTTTGAATCAACAAGAATTGACTTTCTTATCTTTTGCTGAACAAAATCATAATGGGCAAATCTTCGTATTGATGCCTCTAATCCCCCTAATACAAAGGGGATATCTTTATATCTTTTTTTGAAAAAAGATGTATAAACAATTGTGGCTCTATCTGGTCTTCTTCTTAATCCATTTTCAAAAAAAGGATTGCCATCAATGCAATAACTATCACTCTTTCTTGGATTACGCATACCAGAATAATTTGCTACAACACTATCCACATTACCAGAAGTAATACCTATAAAGAGAGAGACTTCAGGTAATTCTTTTAAATAATTATCATTAAAATATTCTGGTTGTGAGACAATTGCAACAGAGTAACCTGCATCAGTAAGCACTCTTGCTATTATTGCTACTCCAAAGGAAGGATGATCAATATAGATATCACCTGTAACAAGAATTATATCAACACTTTTTTTAGGTTTATCTTCTGGAAGATAAGAAATAATCATTTTAATAACTTTTTCTTTGAATCTACTATTATTTTTAATCTTTTATCAAGAAAATTTCTTAAGTTTATTAATTCTTTTGAATCCGGATGCCTCTCTATTGCCTCATCTAAAATTTCATAAGCACTCTTATAATCAAGTTCTGCAAGACTCTTTAAACTCTCTATCAGGGCATCATTAACTTCTTCTTTAATTTTCTTTACTCTGTTTATTAAGATAATTCTTTTTATTATTTTAAAGAGGATTATATTATATACTGTAAAAAAGATTATTACCAGTGGTATAAAAAATAGTGGCTTTACCACTGTAATCCATAGTAAAATTCCACTATATACTAACAGTATAGAAAGAAAATCTAATACTAAAAAAATTCTTCTTTTTTTTACTTCAATATCGAAAAAAAGTATTATTATTATTTGAAAAATTATTAAAACAAAAAGAATTATCAAACCAATGAATAAATTTATATTCATAAAAAAATTATACTTTAAAATATAACCTTTGTCAAGGAACAATTTTATTTTTTGAATAAATTTATAACATTTTTAATTTTATTAAAAATAGAGATAAAAATAGGAGAAATTTTATTTGTAGTTAAAATTTTTTTAATTTTTTTTAAAATTTTGTAAAGGATTTTTTCAGAAATTTTGTGATTAATATATAGAAATATTTTTAATAACGGAGGTTTTTTATGAATAACATTTGTAAAATTTTAGAAAATTATATTTGCCAACATGAGTTACACATAGTTGTTAACTCAGAAATGAAAAAAAGAATTGCATCTATCGCCAAAAAATTCGACATTTCTATTTCGGGACTTATTGTATATATCTTGCAACTCTATACTAATAGAGTAAAAAAGATATATTGTTTTGGGGAAGAAGATGGCAATAGATATGAGAGAATAGATGGGGATAGTAGGATTCATGTTTATCTTTCCAAACAGGACTATCGTTTTTTGAAGAAGATCCATGCTGATCTTAATTTTTTCAGCATGGGGGCTTTACTGAGGAGAATTATCCTACTCTTTTTAGAAGAGTATGATAAACTTGGGATTACCGGGGTTGAGATGAGATGTAGTATAATAACATTAAGGTTATTTTTAAGACTAACAAAGATAAAAAAGTGGGAAAAGAGTAGAGAATTATCCCACTTTGAAGGCAATACCACCCCATTTTACAAAGCAATCTATAATGATTGCTATCAGGTTGTTGGCTTTGAGACATATTATTAAAAAAAATACTTCAAATTATAACAAAAAAAATAAATTATTCTATTACACTCTTTTCTCAAACAAAATTGACCATGGGATAAATCTATCTTTTTATCTATATAAAAATAAAATCACTCCCGATTGTTTCCTAATCCAGAATATTTTTGACAAAATATTTAGATTTTAGTATAAATTTCTTAATGAAAACTCTTTTACAATTATTAAAAAAACAACCCAAAAAGATAAAGAAAAATCAATTATTCATTGAGATTGTAAATATTTATAATTTTTCTAATGAATTAAAAAAACTAAAAATATCAAATTATTGTTTTAATTTATTAAATAAGGCAAAAATTCTCCCAGAAAACCTTAACTTTTTTTATAAAAGATTTAATTTGCCAAAAAATTCCTTTTTTCCTTTATTTCTAAAATTAAAAAGAGAGTATATCTTATCACAAAAACAGAGTAAAAAAGAGAAAGAAAAATACATTTATGAAAAAATGATAAAACTTCCTACTGAAACAAAAAACATGATTAAAATGCTAAATTCTTATGAAAAAAAAATTAATAAATTGAATAAGACTCCTTTATGGACTAAAATAATATATCCTACAAGTAAAAGGAAGGCAAACGAATATTTAAGATACAGCAATATACAATGGGCTATTCTATTTAATAAATTTCTTGATGAATTATCTAACAAATATAATTGTAAAATAGATTTAACAATAAAAAATAAAATAGATCTTTTCATTCTTGAAATTTATAATGAAAAGTATACTTATCAAGTTATTATAAAGCAATTCAGACTTCTTTCTAAAAAATATCATCCTGATAAAGGGGGGACATCTCTATATTTTAATATTTTAAAAGATACAAAAGAAAGACTCTGCTCAAAAAGGATCTTAACTTAAAATGAAACGATTTATTTTTATTATATTTTTTTTAGTTATATTAAATTGTGTTTATCCAACTGATAAAAAAATAGAGGCATCAGTAGGAATTAATTATTATGAAGAGGCTCACATAGTAATTGCTCTTTCACAGATATCCCCTGTTTTTATGTTTAAATTTATATTTGAACAAAAATTTAAAGATTTTTCATTGATTCATGAGATTCATTCATTTTTAAATCTATTTTCAATATATTTAAAGAATGGTTTTTTTTATTATACAGATAAAACCATTAATTTAGAATTTCCTTTGTATTATACTATTCTTTTTAATTTCAAGTTATGTCAATATTTTTATTTTTTTACCGGAAGTGGAATTGTTTCAAAAATTAAATATAATCGATATTCTTCTGGTTTAAATTACTGGCAGTCAGAATTCAAATATGGTTTGATACCATTATTTGTTATAGGTGTAAATGGAATTTTTAGTAAATACAGAATTTCATTATCAAATTACTTTGCTGTTTGCCCTTCATTTATATTTCAATATAAAAAAGAGGAATATTATACATTTTTTGCTATTAATAATTTTTATAATAATTTAAAATTCGAATTTTCTTTTTATTTTAAGAATAAATGGTATATAATATTCTCATACAATAATTTTTTAGATTTATATATGGATATTTATTCTCTTTTTGTATTTATAAATTTTAATAACTCCATATCTACTGGGGTAGGATATGAGTTTTAAAAAGACTTTACTATTTACAATTGTTTTGGTATAATTTAAATATGGAAAAGAAAAATAAAGAAATTGAATTTTGGGAAAAATATTATTTAGATCAAATTGAATTTATGCTTTTACAGGATAAAGATAAAATGATAAGAGCATTAAATTCTAAGGATGAAATAAAATCAGACTGGATTGAGGCATTTAAGAAAAAATTCTGCGATATAGATAGAGGGGCAGAAAGAATTTATTACTGGCTCTTAAATCAACTCGGGATACCAAATTCAACACCTATTGGATCAGATTTACTTTTTGAAACATGTAATGCTTTTATTCATATAGATGTTAAGACTTCAAGTTATTACACCGGAGAAAATAGAGATATAAATGTAAGTGATTTTAAAGGCGTTGTTTCTGTTGGCGAAAATCAGACTTCTTATCAATACATAGATGATAATAAAATTATTCATTCTTCTAATTTGCCTACAATTTATAAATCAAAAAATAAACTCTGTTTAACATATATTATTCAACTTATCTATGATAAAGAAAAAGATGGTAATTTAAAAATTCTTGCCCTTATTTTAATTTCAATTCCAAATGGTGAATTAAAAAAAGTATATGGAGATGAAATTTGTGGTGGAAGTAAAAACAAAAATGAAGCTTTTAGATATTACTACAAAAGAAAACCAAGATTTGAATTATTAGAATCAAAACCGTATAGAATTAAACTTTTATATTTATCAGAAGAGTTTAAGAATAAAGAAGATTTAATTATTGGATTTAAAATGGGGTAAAGATAGGGTTATGTATAAAATAATTTATTCAGATGTTTACGCTGGTATATATAATTTAAGTGATTCCTCAATTGACATTGCAATAACATCTCCGCCCTATTGGGGACAAAGAGATTATGGTTTTGAAGGACAGATCGGTAATGAACCCAAATATATTGAATATATTAGTAAACTGGTAAAAATTTTTAATCTTTTAAAAGAAAAAATGTCAGAAAAAGGAGTCTTTTTTCTTAATGTAGGGGATAAATACTTATCTAAATATGGCAAATCGCCATTAGGATTAATTCCATATAAATTAGCATACTTTATGGTTAAAGATGGATGGATATTAAACGATATTTTAATCTGGTATAAACCCAATCATATGCCTTCAAGTGTAAAAAATAGATTTACCAATAGTTATGAGCCAATTTTTGTTTTATCCAAAAATAAAGATAACTATTTTTATGATTTTGTTAAACTTAATAAAGATTATTCAAATATATTAAAAATTAATTTACAACCTACACCATACAGGCATGTTGCTGTATTTCCAGAAAATTTAGTATATAAATTATTAAATATGGTAAATATTCCTCAATACTGTACTGTTCTTGACATGTTTGCAGGGAGTGGAACAACATTAAAAGTTGTAAAAGATTTAAATGAATCAATTTTATACAAAAATAACATAAATGCCATTATGATAGAAAATAATTTAGAATACATAGAGATAATAAAAAAAAGATGTAATTTAAATAATAAGCCTACGCATTATGATTTTATTTTTTATGACTATCCTTTATTACAGGAAAAAAATGATATAATTTTTAATAATAATATAATAAAAAAAGAAATTACAACAGAAAAGAATGGTTTTATAGAAACAGCAGAGACAAAAGAACAATATTATTCTTTATTGTTAAATTTTTTTGATAAAGAATTTAAAAAGAAATTAGAGTTGAATGCTACCTGTTTTATAGGTTCAAAAGATTTTGATATAGACCTAATTTATAATACCTCTAATCTAAATAATAATGGATGGATTATTAGAAATATGTTAGTGATAGAAGAAAATAATAGATGGTATCCATCTTTTATGATAATAGATGATAATAAAATTGAAAATAATGTATTTAATTATAAAAATTTAAATATCACTCATAAAACATCTGATGATATAAACTGGGGAAAGATTAATTTTATTGGTTTAAAAGTTAAAGATAATATATCCAAAAAGAAAGTTAAAGGTGTTGTTATAGATATTGAAGAAAAATATAATAATGGCTTACCAAAATATTTATTTGTTAAATGGGAAAATGGTTTAATTACAAAAGAATTTGTAATTCTTTCAAGAAAAGAAATAAATAATAATATATCTTTTTCCTATGATGAAGAAAATAAAATAATTGAATTAAAAGAAAAAGAAGATCTATTTTCTTCTCAAATTATTGAGAATTATAATGAGAATATAGAATTCATATTTAATCAAAATTTAAAAAATTATAATGGCAAATACAGAAATGAGAAAAGAATAAATTGGGGAGCAAGCCCTGGGGCAAGAGCAAGTAATGAAGAAATTTATTTTTCCAAACAAAGACTTTATGAAGTTGATCAGAAAATTGTTGCTACATATTTAAATTATTTATTAAAGAATAAAAAAATGCCAAAGAAATCCCTCCTTTTATTATTCCCTTCAAGTTATAATCATACTATTGGGCACTGGTTTAGAAAAGATTTTGGAGGTTCAATTCCTTTACCAGAAGATTGGCAAATTTTAAAAAATTATTTTAATATTAATGAACATTGGACAAATTATGTTTGTAAAACTGCATTAACTATTCAGATAGTAAAAAAAGGAGAATATAAATTACCAAAAGACTTTATAGAAAAAGAAATAAAGGATAAATTAGAATGTCTTATAAAATAA
>ERZ795046.2451-NODE-2451-length-16283-cov-7.722640_pt1 | contig 16283 bp, 6 predicted proteins | sample MGYA00375130_ERZ795046 | MGnify/ENA primary metagenome ERZ795046 (study PRJEB30175, sample SAMN05720202) | activated sludge metagenome | isolation source: anaerobic digester from wastewater treatment plant | place: Japan | collected 2015-05-15 ...
AAGAAGAGAAAAGACGATTACGATAGATAGAAGTCTTTTCATTAAGGTTCCCTCCAAACTAACAACTTTAAAACATAAATCAACATCACAAATGTTCAATTATATCTTTTATAGATAGCATTTCAAGAAATCTATTTAATTTCTTACTTCTCACAAATCAAACAAATGGATAATCATTATCTCAAGGTATAAATGAAGTTTAGAGATGTTTTAGCATTATAATTTCTAAATAAATATTTCTTTTGCAACTTCATATTTCATATAAGGACTAAAAATGTCAACCTTTAGATCCCTTAACATTTTCTGTGTTTGGCATAGGTTTTTCTCAAAATCTTTTTGAACAATTGATAGAGTATTAATTAATGCTTCGTCATCCATATCTTTTAAAAGAGACCAGTTTAACCCTGCTTCATGAGCTTTTCTTTCATATTCTAACACAGTAGAGTGAGAGCAAGAACATATCTTAGCAATCTCTCTTGCTCCTAAACCTAAATCTAATTTTAGCCTTAATATTTCTCTTGCTTTATTCATAGATAATCCTTTCCTCCCCATCTTAACCTCCATTAAACTAAATTTATAGGTTAAGATACTTTATAATATTAAATTATCTATGTGTTTAGCCTTTGAAATGTTGAAGATATTTCTTTTTAATTTATTCCAACTAAAGTGGTCGGATAAACCGAAAAGCTGGTCGGAAATTACCGAAATTGTGGTCGGATATTTCCGCTGTCTTGGTCGAAAATATCCGAAATATGCATCTGACATACATTAACTTTTATTCTAAATAAATTCAATAATCAAAAAATAAATAAAGGATTAATTTTATGATTAATTATTATAGAAATGAGTTGTAGAAAAATCTACAAAAATTGGAATTAAAATAATAGCGCCAGGGAGAATTGAACTCCCATCTGGGGATTGAGAGCCCCCCGAACTTACCATTGTTCTATGGCGCCTCTTAATTCTGCCGGACCAGGGGTCGAACCTGGACTCTTCTGATCCAGAGTCAGATGTGTTGCCAATTACACCATCCGGCATACAATTTTTTTATCTATTTTACATTTTTTCTAATTTTAATGCAAGTAAACTGCATTGACTCACACAAGAATAATCTATAGTGAACTTTTACAAATAGACAACCTTTATACTTCTTAAAAAGAAAGAAATGTTAATTTAGGTACATTGAAGAAAAATTAATAAACTTTTTCATACAAATACTAATAAATACTATTCAAAGAATTTACAGGAAGTTGAAAGAGCATGGAGAGACCTAAAGGATATTGTAAAAATTAGACCAATATTTCACTTTAAAGATAGGAGAGTTGAAACTCACATTTATCTCTGTCATATTGCTCAAGCTGTAATAGAATATATTATATTAGAAGAAAGTTGACTTTAAAAAGTAAAAGGAAAACACTACACTTGAACATTTCTTTAAAAACTAAATAGTATTAGTATCAGTAAATTTAATATTAATAATAAAGAAGTATTTGCTGTTCATTAGATTAATCCTCTTAAGGATTTACTCCTACTTGCATTCAATATTAAACCATTTGACTACAAGAGAGACAGAAAGCTCTGTAGTATATAACTAAAAATAATCCCCTGATTTTATCAAGGCAAACCTTGGTTAGTTTGTGAAGTTGGGATTATTAGTTTTATCACCTTTTTTTAATATTGATAACAATAAATGTCATAAAGACCTGTGAAGTTACCTTCTATTTACATCTGTGTCTTGCTCTAATTAATCCAAGTTAATTTTATGGCTTTACCAAACTTTCTTTCTAAAAATTTTCTTTTCTCTGAAACAAAATGCTTGACAATATCTTCAGAGGTTGTTTACCTAATATATAGAAAGATGAGAATTAACAGGCAATAAAAGGTTGTCTTCACCAGTTCTATTAAATTTTAATAAACCTACATAACCAATCATAGCAGCATTATCAGTACATAGAATCTTGCTCGGGAAAAAAACATTTATCTTTTTTTTAAACTTTTCTTTCAAGAGAAATCTTAGCCTATTATTTGATGCTACTCCACCAGAGATCGCTATTTTGTCAATATTATAATCTTCTATAATTCTGCCAATAACTAAGATAATTTGATTAAATAAAGCTTCCTGGAAAGATGCAGCCAAATCAGCCTTTATTAAATCCAAATCTTTTTCGTTAAAACTTTTCATTAAATTTGAAACATAAGTTTTAATGCCTGAAAAACTTACGTAATATTCACCTTTTTTTATCTTTGGAACAGGAAACTTAAAAGCATCTCTTTTCCCACCCTCGCTTAATTCTTCAATTTTTGCTCCAGCAGGATAATCAATACCTATTAATTTCCCAAATTTATCTAAAGCTTCACCACAAGCATCATCAACAGTTCCTCCAATTTTTTTATATTCTCCTTCTTTATAAACTATAACAAACTCGGTATGACCACCTGAGATAATGACGCCAAGATATGGATAATTTAGTTCTTTATTTTCAATTAAAGGAGAAAGTAAATGCCCTTCGAGATGGTTCACGCCGACAAAAGAAGTCTTTAAGACAAAAGATAGTGCTTTAGTAAAATCTACTCCAACGAGGAGAGAACTAACCAATCCAGGACCATATGTAACAGATAACAAAGAAATATCTCTAATATTTAGGTTAGCTTTTTTTAAAGCACAATCAACAACATAAGGAAGAAGTTCTAAATGCTTTCTTCCTGCAATTTCTGGAACTATTCCTCCATATTTTGCATGAAAGTCATTTTGTTGCGATAAAATATTGGATATAATTTTTCCATCCCCACTTAAAATGCTTGCTGCTGTATCATCACATGAAGTTTCTATTCCTAATACAAAAAAAGAATCATTCATATTTAGTCTAATTCTTTAATCATTTCATATGCATCTTCAAAATTATCAAGATAATAATTTTTTTTTAAGTTGGCAACCTTAAACCCTTTACGAATATACAAACTAATTGCTTCTTTGTTTGAAACTCTAACTTCGAGAACAATCTTTGTAGCATCTTTATTTTTCGCAAAATATATAGAAAAATCAACAAGCATTGAACCAATTCCCATTTTCCTATAAGGAGGGGAAACAGCTATGTTTGTTATATGAGCTTCTTCAAATACTATCCACATACCAAGAAAGCTAACTATATTCCCATCAAGTAAACATACAAAGTAATGAGCAAATTTATTACCTTTTAATTCTTTAACAAATTCCAATTTATCCCAAGGGTGGGAATAACTTTCTTTCTCAATTTTATATACAGCACCCAAATCCCTAATGTTCATCTTTCTTATGAGTAAGTGCTTGTTATCTTTTTGAACCAAATAGACTTTCCTCACTCCTCATATATATTGGATTGATTTCATCAATAGTTTTAACTTTGTTTAACTCAAAACCTAATATTGGTTTTGGCTCAACAAGTTCGATAGAATAATCATTAGATATAGAAGGCGAATCGGTAAAATATTTATAATTATTATAAATATTTGATAGACTATCAATTGGAATTACTTCACATTTAACCTTATCAAAACCTCTAAAATAAGCTATAAAACAATCTTTTTTTGATGCAGAGATAACTATTGCACAGCTATCTTTAAAATCTATACATCTTCTTAAAAGCGAAAAACTATCAATCAAAAAAACTTCGAATTCAAGAACATAAAATAAAGCCTTCGTTATAGTAATCCCAGCTCTTATTCCTGTAAAATATCCTGGCCCATTTACAACAATTATTTCGTTTACTGAAGTTGGAGTAATATAAAACTTTTTCAACATAAAATCGATATCATAAACAAACGTGTTATCGCTCTTAAAATCAAGAATACTATACTTTGTAAATAAAACTTTATTGTTTATATATAACGAGACAAATGTCTTTCTCAATGCAGTTTCTAAAAATATTCCTATTTTTTCCATATTTATTTTTAAATTAGAACATAATTATATTCACAAATTATAATTTTAATTGATTCAGCTAATCAAAATTTTATTATTATCTATATTAATTTGTTTTGTAAATCCTAACAATTCTTAGATATTCAGATACTATTTCAAACCTGATTACATAATCAAAATATTTCTTTATGGTGTTAAATTTATTACCCCATTCAATAAATTTAACACCATTAAAATCAATAATATCAAAAAACCCTATATCCAATAGCTGAGTATCTTCTGATAATCTATAAAAATCGAAGTGATATAGAGATTTTTCTCCACTATAATCTTTTAGAATAACAAAAGTAGGACTTATTATTTCAGAGTCAACATTTAAAGCTTTACCCACTCCCTTAACAAAGGTAGTTTTTCCAGAACCAAGATCTCCTTCTAAAGATACTACCTCGTCATCTGTTAAGATTTCAGCAAAAAGCTTACCCAAAAGAACCATATCTTCTGGTTTGTAAACATAAATTTCACTTATAAAGTCTATTGAGGGAATGAAATTATTGCTTCCCAAAGTTTTGGATCCCAGTCAACTTTAGCACCCATAGCTTCAGAAACAAATCTCAAAGGAACAAGTGTTCTACCGCTAACAATCTCAGGTTCTGCTAAAAGTGTTACAATTCTCTTTTTGCCAGTTGCATCTGTCACCTCTGCATTTTTCTTGCCAATCCATAAATCAACTTGAATTCCTCTGAAACTATATGAAACCTTTCTTGTTGCCTCTTCCCATTTAACTTCAGCTCCTAAAGATTCGGCAATAAACCTAAATGGAACCATCGTATGTTGATTATACTTAAGATAAGGCTTTACATCCAAATTCACTGGATTTCCATTAGTATATGCAACTGCACTACCAATTCTTAATCGAATAACTATTTTCAGTATATAGGTTACTAACACATTTGTTGTATTTCCAACCTTATCAGTTGCACTTACTGATAAGAAATTATCACCTGCAACACTTCTCACTCCTATAATCTTATCGAAATCACCAAGTGAATTAACTGGTATGATTGTTGTGAAACCTGCTACTGTATTGGAAGTTACAGTTATGTACTCTACCCCTATTTCGGTACTACCTTTTATTCTTACATTTGCAAAAAGTGCTGTACCAGTTTCAGTTGTGCCAAAGAATATATCTTCCACAAGTTCAAAAGTAGATGGATTTGTAATTACAAGTATTGGTGGATTAGTTTTCAATATTATTTTTTTGTAAATAGAGGTAGAATTCCCTGCTTCGTCTAATGCTCTAATAGTAATAAGATTTTCTCCCTGTTTTAAGGTAAGTTGTGTGGTAAAAGCATTATTTATCAAATTAATATTAACATCGTTTAATGTGAGAGATACGTTTGATATGTCTGTTACTTTAAGCGATAGAACAAGTATATCATTCTTAGTATAAAGTTCATCGGGAATATTTGTATTAATCTCAGGTGATGTTCCATCATATTTAAAAGTAAAAGACTTTACAGAAGATTCGCTACCAAGTAGAGACACAGCTCTAAATGTAACTGTATGAACTCCAGCTATATCGAGACTTATTGGTGCAGTATATTCTTTTTCGGCAGAAAAATCAATACTATAATATATTTTTGCGTTTATATTTGTTATAAATATAAGTGTTGGTGGGGTTATATACCATTCATTCAAGCCATTAGGAGTAATTGGATCAAGAATATAATTAACCACAAGTTGTGGCTCAATTATATAAGGTTCTGAAATTACAGGATAAGGTTCCTTGGTTGTGAAAACAGTTATTCTGTATTCGCTACCTTCTTTTGATGGATTTAAAATTCCTGCTTGTCTTAATATTGTTATACTAACAGTCGTATTTTCAGCAATAAATGTATTTACTGGAATTTTAAGAGTATTATTAGAAACAGAGACTAAGCCTCCAACTAAAATATTATTAACAGAAACAAATGATCCATTTATCGATGGTGGTATAGATGCATCTGGAATAATAATAAATATAAAGTCTCCTGTTATTAAAGCTCCATAAGGTCCAACTGTAAATGAGATGTTATACTCTGAAGGTGAAGAAACAAGCGGAGGTTTAACACTTACTTTCACATCCTTAACAACAGAAGTTTGAACTATTTCAAAAAGTTCCGAGTTTACAATAACTTGCTCCCGCGAAGTATAAGCTTTAATAGAATATTTACCAGGATATAGAGGATTAACTAAACCTACATCAATCTTAAATAATATATTCACAGATGTTTCTGCTTTTACAAGTGTGTTTACTTTTATAGTAACTAACTTTCCAGATATAACAGGATCTTCCGTCAAAGGAATACCATTAAAATAGACAAATTCTTTAGAAATCTTATCAGGCACACTTATTTCGTAATCAAATATTATTGATATTTCATCGCCAGAGCTTAGTTCACCTCTGAGACCAGTATTAAATTGAATTAAGTATTCAGCCTTAGTTCCTGCTATTATTGGTTTAGGTTGACATTTTAGGTTAGTTATAGATGAGATATCAATTCTATAGGGAAGAGATTCAGATGGTGATGTTTGAACTGATGTAGAAACTTTAAGAGTGTAATTACCAACTATATCTGGATTATATATACCTGTAATAGATAAAGTTACACTTTCTCCTGGACCTATATTAACTGGAGAAATGATAATAATAATAAGTTTATTTGTGTCGATAATAGGTGGCTTTGTAACCTGAACATCATTAACTCTCATATTCTGCTCTGGTAAGGACTGCGGTATTTTAGTACCTTCTGGTAAGTAAATATTTATAAAATCCTTTCCACTTATTAAACTACCATCTATACCAACTATAAATTTAATCGTATAAGTTGCCATTACACCAGTTATTGCAGGATTTATAGTAACTTCTGGAGAACTTACTGACCCAGGAGGAGCTATATTTATGAGTTGTGAAGTAGTTCCGAAAAGAGGATTTGTTACAAAAATAGTATAAGTTCCTTCATTTGTATCCATATAGAAGAATGATGCAGAATTTTCTCCTTTCGGAATAACAATTCTATTTATAACTTCCCAGTTTGCGGTGCTCTTTGAAAAAGATCCAGTTTTGGATGTAGTAGAGAGAGTAACTACTGTATCTGTTAATGCATTAAATAAATTGCCAAACGAATCAACCAATGATACTTTTATCTCTTCTGAAATTACCGAAGCTCTAACCGATCGTGGAGGAGTCGAAAATTGTAAAGTTTTTCTGTTACCCCTAATAGAAATTGGTAAAATTGCCGAATTATATTCAGTTGAAACTGCAATAATTGTTATGTTAGAAGGCTCTAAATCAGCCACATAAAAAGGAAGTGTCTCAGAAAAGTTTATAGAGACTTTTAATGTAATTGAATTTGATTTAGTCCACTCAATTCCATCAAGAGAAAATCTCGTAGTACTTGATGAAGATGAAACATTAATATTAATCTCTTCTGAAGTAGGTATAGCATTTTTGTTAACATCTACTAAACTCACTGTCAATGGACCTATGGGCACTGATGGTTCAAAAGTAGTTTGGAAGCTTTGTGGATTAAATTGCAAGCTATTTACACCTGTTTTAACTATGACCTGTGCTTCTGCTTCTCTTGCTATTCCTGATTGAGTTCCAATTAGTTTGATAGTGCAGGCGCCTTCTCTTAATCCAACAAATTCTGCTTCATTTAGTCCAATTTTACTAATTGTGCCAATATTTGATGGAGTAACAAACCAATCAAAAGTTATATCGTCTATTCTTTCGCCATTCACATCATACCCTTCACCACTAAACTTAACTGGTTTTCCTTTTGGTATTGTGACAGTTGAGGGTATTATGCTCACTTTATCGAGCGTCCCTACAACAACAATGCTTGCAGAAGCTGATATTACTTTTGATCCATACTCTGCAATAACAGATATATTCCCGCCTCCCATATTTCTGGCATAAAACTCTGTTGTCTGCGATAGTGAATCTGATAAAACTCCTACATTACCTGTAACGCTCCATTTATAGGTTACTCCATAATCTATTCTTTTACCATTTCCGTCATATGCTTGAGCACTAAAAATTTGAGTTTTACCTAAAGATATTCTTGCTCCTGGAGGCAATATTTCAAGTCTACCAAAGTTTAGATCTGGACAAATATAATACGGATACGATTCTTGAGTAGCTCCGCCTGCTCCAATTCTAACTGTTAAAGTATAATTACCAGCTTGAGGATTCTGTAAACCAGCATCTTTTAGAAAATCAATTTTAACATAAGAATTAGCTTGAATATTAAAAGGAGGATAAACAGTTATTTCGTACAGATAAACAGATGGTTCAGTATTGGATTGAACATTTGAATTATCTTTTGTTGAAAAAAGAATATTTGAAGCACTCATTATCGAAGGAATAAATGTACCATTAGGAAAAGTTATAACAAAGGAGCTGGTGTCAGCAGTTAAAGGTATTGGAGTATAAAATTCAATAGTATATCTTGAAGAAGAAAATGGGGTACAAGGATATACACTTACAACTGCCTTTGTTAATTTATCAGGGGGAGTTATTTCATAAGGATCAGATTGAAGAGGATTTGTTGAACTACCCTCTCTTAGCGTCCATAACTTTAAAACATAATTTATACCTGCAGTAGTTGGATTTTTAATATGAGCATCACTTGTAAAAACTACTGTTATAGAACTATTTCCTAAAATATATACAGGACTATATATTGTAATTCTTCGATTTGAAGTATCTACAAACGGAGCAATAGAACAAGTAGAACCATTTACTAAAATATACTGAGGCAAAATTGAAGCAGGTATAGTTGTGTCTAATGGAAACTCAAAAGTAATAGTATCACCTATATTTAAATTCCCATAAGAACCAACGGTAAATTTTATAGTGTATTGAACATCTGTTGCTCCTGCTAATGTTGGGAGAGGAGAAACAGTGGGTCTCGATATACCTACTGCAGAGATTGAATAACCCACTGACGCAATCTCGATAGGTTCCTTTGATGTTGAACAATATAATCTATAATTTCCGGGAATTGAAGGATTTACAATTCCTGCTCCCTGGGAAATGTAAATATAAACATTAGTGTTAGCACCTATTGCAATTGTGTATGGAATAACAAATGAAATGGTAGTATCAGTAATGTAAGGATTAAGAACACTTTTGCTGTTTCCAAAGTCATCAACAGTATTAACGGTTACATATGAACCAGAAATAAATGATGGAATACGTGTTTCAGGTGGTAATTTAACAGACACTCTATCAACTCCAGAAGTTAATGCACCCGCTGGACCTGTTTTAAATGAAATATTTACACCAGTTCCACTACCAGCAGAATCATTTGTTAATGTAACTCCTATGGGTGGATTACAGCCAGCGCCAATTCCTTTAATAACAGAGATTATATTATAAATACCAGAAATTGAAGATGGCTCGCTATCAGTATAGATATATAAATAAAACGGTTGTGGTGAAACCGTTATGAGAGGATTATCGATATTAGCGGATGGCAGAAACTCAATTTGAACAGCTGAGTTACTATTAACAGTTAAAGGTATTGATATAGAAACAACCTTTGAACCTGTTGGAAATTGTGATGATGCGGGATTAACAGGTGAAGGCGAAGTTGATGGTAAGCCATTTATTAGAATAGTTCCAATTGGGAAACTTGGGGGTAACAGTGTTGAATACTCTGGAGAAAATACAACATAAACTTTCTGGCCGGATGAGAGACCACCACTTGCACCAGTTACAAAAAGAATTGAATAATGTGAACCTTCAGTTGTATCTAAACAATAACCAGAATAATTTGGTTCAACAGTTATAGAAACATCGTAAGCAACTGTCCCTATAAAATAAGGACCGCTTGAAACAGGTGTTGGCTCCTTTGAAGTATGAACTGTAACTCTATAAGAACCAGCTACCTCTGGATTTCTAATACCAGCACTTTCAAAAAATATAAGTTTCATATTCACATTCTCAACTACAGTAAAACCAACTGGTAATGTAACAATAACGCGAGTTCCAGAAACATAAATAGAGGAAGGCTGTGGTCCTATATCATTCTGTAGTTTAACGTTACCAGAGGAAATAAATGACGGAATTATGGTCCCAGATGGAAACTCTATAGTTACTGTATCATCGCTTTCTAATCCAGTATTGACATCACCTGTGGTAAATGAAATCTCGTATCTACTTACTACTCCAACGCCAGGGTTCGAAACAAGAACACTTACGTTATCAATAGTAGAAATAATTGTGAATAAATCAGTTATTATTTTATTTGCATCTTTTTCTTTGTCAGTTTCAATCGTTAAACTATAGAATGAAGGCGTTTCATCTACGTCAGGATTTTTGATTCCTGCTTGTTTTAAAATTTTAACAGTTACTTCAGCATTATTATCCAGTACAACAGGGGTAGGAAAAGTTATCTTTTGCCCTACAACTGTTGCAGCATCTGAAGTTGCAATACCATTAACCTGAATTGAACCAGCAGCAATAGTAGCAGGTAATGTAAAAGAAGATGGAAATGTTATCATAATATTCTTATCAATTCCTGCTGTACCAGATGGATAAATGGCACCATTCACACCAAGTGTAAAAATAATTTGATATTCTGCCTCATCTGAAGAAGTATTCGGTGTTGCTGTAACATATCCCCTGCCGGGAAGCCTTATTGTATAACTTTGAGAAGAAACAATAGATGGTTCAGCTGAAGTGGAAAGTTTTAATGAATAATTACCAGGTGTTGTAGGATTTTTTAAGCCTGCTGCAGTTGTGAATTGTATACAAATCCACTCATTAGCGTTTGCTGTCTTTGGAGTAACAAATGAAACTTTATTACCACTAACAAGAGGATCATATGGGGTTGTATCAGTACCACTACATGGAAATGCGGGTTCTGTTGAGGAAACTGAAATCCTGACACTGGATGCAGGTACAGATACAGGAACAGATGTTCCTGCAGGAAAAGTTACATCAATTCTTCCTGAATTAGCAAATAAAGTTCCATTTTCGCCTATTTTCATCTTTATATGATACTCTGCATTTAAACCTACTACATCAGGCTTTACTAACACTGCTGGAGAAATAATAGCTGTTTTTATCAAGTATAAGTTTGAGTCAACAGGTCCTTCCACAATAGTATCACTGCTTCGCATTGTAGTAATAGTAAGTTTTCTCTCCCATGGTGAAGAAACAGGATTAAGAATTCCTCCGCATGCATCAATTATAATAACTACATCAGCTCCTGTGGATGCAGTTGTTGTTATGTTTTGCGAAAGGATTACAGTAATTACACCTTTTGAAGTCCCTGGAATTCCTGGTATAACAGAAGGATCTACTGTTGGTGATATATTATTAATCTTAACGCATTCTCTCTGAATAGTACCGGGAATAGTTGTTGCGCCTACAGGAGTTAATAAATTAGTATCAAATTCTATTTTTATCTTATCGCCTGCATAAAGACTACGTGAACTTCCCGAGCCAAGTTTAAATCTTATAGTGTATTTTGCTTGAGCTCCCGCTGTATTAGGTTCAACTATGACAGAAGCAGGAGTCATATTTGAAACTATTTCAAATTGAGCAGATTGTGCCGTACCCTCAATAGATCTTCCTTGAGTATCGAGCGTAGTTAAACTAATTGTGTACAGTCCCGGGGTTGGAGGATTTATAACTTTAGAAGATGAAAGTATTATTTCTTGAAATCCAGTACCAGAAGCTACACCACCTATACCTATTGAAATCTTTTGTCCTGACCTAATAACATCAGCAACAATTGAACCACCTTGTAAATTAAGAGTAATATCAGCATTAGTCCAGTCTCCACCGCTTATAAGATCGAACTGAGATGGAAAAGTTATTTCAATCCTACCTCCAACAGGCACAGGAGCAGTATTAACAAATCTTATTTTCTGATCAGCATTACTGCCAGTGGTATTTGGAACTGGTGTATTAGTTAAATTAGTAATTACAGCAAATGAGTGCGGTAAAAAAGTAAATATAACGAGTAAAACTGTAACAACTGACAAAAATTTCTTTATGTTCATAATATTGCCTCCTTTATAAAAAGGAAAATAAATCTCATATTTTTATTTCTTAACAATTATACTTTTAGTTTCAGCAATCCATTCAACTTCAGCGCCAAGAGTCTCAGAAACAAAACGTAGTGGGACAAATGTCCTACCAGCTATAATTTCAGGCGCAACATCAAGCTCTATAGTTTCACTCTTTTCGCCTCTTCTAACTAAAGCTCGTTTATCACTTATTATAAGTTCTATATGGATTGTTTCAAAATCATAAGTGACCATCTTTTTATCTTCAACCCAACCAACTACAGCACCAAAAGCTTCACCAATAAATCTCATGGGAAGCATTGTCCGACTGTTCTTAATGTAGGGTGGAGCATCTAACCTATATTCTTTATCGTTAACAAAAGCAAGAGCATTCCCTATTTGAAGTTTAATTGTTATTTTTGCTACAACTGCAACAGAAGTAGAGTATTCTTTACTAGTTATTTTATCCTTCACAGAGAATGTAATTCCGTTAAGGCCAGCAACAACGGGCAATTCTACAGTTCCATCAAAAGAACCATCTTGAGCTATTGATATAGTTATTGGAGTTTCCATTTTCCCCAAAATATAAACATTTAAAGTATCTGCATTAACAGGATCAATTCTTCCAATTACTCTAATTGAAGCTATTAATTGATAAGAACCTCCCCCAATAGGTTTTAAGTAAGGATTAATGACAGATAAGCTTTTTGGTGAAGTTATAGTAATAGTAATTTCTGAAGGTATAACATAACTTACTCTTATTCTTGGTGTAATACTTCGATTTCCAGCTTCATCTGTTGCAATTATGTCAATAATATTGTCTCCTACTTCGAGAGTAATTGTTGCAGTAAATTTTTTATCAATGATAGTTGCAGTTTTTCCATTTACAGATACAGTAAAATTATTCGCTTCTAAAACCTCACCTTCAACAACTATTTCGGGGGTATTAAACACAGATCCTTCTGTAGGTCTTGTAACTGTAACAACGGGTGGACGAGTGTCAACTTTAAATTGCATAGTTTTCTTTGGCTCATCATCAAATCCTTCAGCGGTTGAATAATAGTTTAATATATGTATTCCTTCAGGAGCGGTGATTGATCCACCTGTATATAACTGAAATGATTGATCGTCCCATGAATAATAGATCTTTGAGGAAGTTACATCGTTGGTGAATATTATATTTGGAGCAATTGTATACCATCCAGCTAACCCATTTGGATTTTCAGGATTCACAGTAACTTTAGTTTCAAGAACCATACCTATTCTATATGGAGTAGACATAACTGGCATTGGCTCTACTTGTGTAGCAACAGAAATAGTATACTCTCCTGACTCTTCTGGATTTTTTACTCCACTAATTGTAACAGTTACATTACTTTGTGAAGATATAGCGATAGGTGTATTTATTATAATTGATACACCGTCCCTTATTTCTGGTGTAACTGTACAAACAACACCATTAACTGTAACTTGATATGCTTGAATTGACGGCAATCTATAACGTCTATCGAAAGTTACTGTAATTGTATCTCCAACTTTAAGTTCTCCATATGCTCCTGTTCTAAAGCTTATTGTATATGTAACATTCTCAGCAGAAACAATACTAGATGATAAGCTAACCTTTACATCACCAAGAAGGGATGTTCCTATTTGATAAGCTGAAGATTCTACAGGATTTGTCTCTTTGGATGTGAAAACTTTGAGTTTATACATACCATCCTTTGTAGGATTTTGAACTTTTGCTTCAGTAAGTATAACTACTGTTACTTCTGAATCGTTTTCCACTCTTACAGGAAGAAAAAGTGTAATTTTTCTTTGAGCAATATCAATTTGGGGTCTTACCTGCAAAGGAGTACCATTTACAGTTATTGCATTAGCAGGAATAGTTGAAGGTAAAACTGTATCAGAAGGAAATATTATTGTTATTGAATCAGTATTAATATTTAAAGCACCTGCACCTCCAACGGTGAACTTAATAGTATATGTCGCGTAAACTCCTGGTACAATTGGAGAAACTGTGACAGTGACATCTCTTAAGTTTGAAACTATAATCTTATAAGTAGCAGTAGGAGTTGGTATAGAATCAGTCGAAGTTGAAATCATTATCTTATAATCATCTTTAGGGGTTTTAGGATTTATGATACCGGCAGATGCAGGAAACTTAACTTTTACAAGAGAATTCGCTTGTATGTCAATAGGTACAGTAAGCGTTATAGTGCTTCTTATTGAGTCTATTTCGAGTGGTAAAGTGCAAGGAGTATCATTTACACTTATTAGCTCGCTTTTTATTGAATCAGGTATATTGGTTTCTGCAGGGAATATAAACGTTATTGTGCCAGAATCTTTTGCTAAAAAACCAGTTTCTGAAGTTTTGAATGTAATTATATATTCAGCAGTAGTCATCGTTGTATTAGGATTCACTTCAACTCTTCCATCAGTTATTCTTGTACTCTTAACTTCAACTGAGGGGCTTAAAACAATACTTTTTAAAGTCCCTCCAGGACCTTTACTTTTAACAACAAAAGTAAAAGTTCCAGGAATAGATGGAATCGTAACATTTGAATAAGTTATAGAAATTTTTTGATTTATTCCAAGTTTCATTATTGGAACTGTAATTGTATCTCCTAAGACTTCGATTGATCCAACCTCACCATCTGTTTCCTTAATTTTTACATAACCTTCACCTGTAGATGTTAAAGTTGGCCTACTCCAGCCTTCAGGGATGGTTATAGATATTGCGCCTCCATCCATAACTGCATCTGCTGTAAAAGTTATGGTGAATGTTTGTCCGATTGCACCTGCAGAGGCAGATGATGGAGATACTGTAGCTCGCCCTGATCCATCAGCAACTGACACTACTTTAACAACAGGCGAAGAGGCTATTTCTGTAAGAGGTGAAGAAGCGTCCTTTCTTGCTTTAATAATAAATTTATAATCAGCAGGTGTATCTGGAGCAGTAATACGACTATATGATACAGTAAAACTACCCCCTTTATTCATCTTAATTATATTTATACGAATTATTCTACCATCAATAGTTGGTGGTACAGATATATTTACACCAGATCCAGCTACTGCATCAACAAAACCCTGAGCCCCGGGAGTATTTGTAGGAACAGGGAATCCTTCTGGAACATTTATCTCTACTATTCCATTATTTATATCAATAAGAGCGCTCACAGAAATAGTAAAAGAAACATCTGTTTGTTTAGCTCTTACAGTTGCTGGAGTAATAGAAGCAGTAACAACTTCACCTTCTGGCGGGGGAGGTGGTGGTGGCTCAGTTGTTACAGTAATAGAAGCAGTAGCTTCTTTAGTTACGCCTCCAAAGGTAGCAGATGCTTTAATGGTACCACTACCAGCGCTAGAACCAGTAAAGGTTGTGCTTTTGCCCTTTATTGGACTTATTGTACCAATAGTACCGGTAATAGTCCAATCAAATTCAATGTCTAAAATATTTCCAAGTTCATCTTTAGCTTCTCCTCTAAATACTTGAATTCCTCCAATGGAAACAGTTGCGGAAGATGGAATAACAATAACAGAAGCAAGAGAAGCTGATATTGTAATTTGCGCTTCAGCAGTTAAGGTAATTCCGCTTCCTGATATCTGCACAATAAGCTTTCCTTTTCCAGGAGTTTGTCCTGCGGTAAAATTAACTTCTTTATTAGTAGTAGAATCCAAGGAACCAATGACTCCTTGTACTGACCAATTATAAGTAACCCCTGCTGTTATTTCATTGCCATTTTCATCCTTTGCGATTGCAGTAAATTTCTTTGCTTCGCCTTTTGCCAAAGTAACAGATGAAGGATTTATCTCTACACTTGTTAATACAAATGCTCCACAAATTTCATAAATGTGAGATTCAACAAACCTATTATCTATATCACTTCCATTCCCATCTGTCATAACTTTAAGTCTATAACTTCCCATAGGAGGATTTGTAATTCTTGCATTGGATAAAAATTCAACAGTTACTACTGAAAGAGCATTTATGTTCTCAGGTATCTTTATCTTTACAACTTGCCCGTTAACTTCTACTTGTGGAAAAGCTCCAACATTAGCAGGTTTACCATTAACTAAAACATTGCTACCTGTAATAACAGATGGAAGTTTAGTAAGATAAGGAAATTCAACAATTATAAAATTACCAGCAGATAAAGCATTAGTTATGCTGAATTGCAATCTATAGGTAACAAATGATATATCCTGCGTACAAGGATTTACAGAAACAGTTGCAGAAGATAACCCCTCAATAACATAAGGATTTGATTTTATAAAAATTGGTTCGGAGGATGTAGAAACCTTCAAAGTATAGTTC
>ERZ795046.2452-NODE-2452-length-16279-cov-12.863289_pt1 | contig 16279 bp, 19 predicted proteins | sample MGYA00375130_ERZ795046 | MGnify/ENA primary metagenome ERZ795046 (study PRJEB30175, sample SAMN05720202) | activated sludge metagenome | isolation source: anaerobic digester from wastewater treatment plant | place: Japan | collected 2015-05-15 ...
CACTTCCTTTTGTATTTAATGTAGCATCAATTATATTGGTAGGTAAGGACAGGCAGTCTATTTTATCAAAAATAATGTTTTTTGCAACAATAATGAATATCGTTGCAAATATTGTTTTTATAAATATTTTTGATGTTAAAGGTGCTGCCATTGCTACAACTCTTACTTATGGGGTGATCTTTTTTATGAGCCATTATTATCTTAGAAAGATTGAATCCATAAAAATGATCCCTGCATTTAAAAATTATATCATCATGTCTGCAATAGCATTGGCAGTGTTTTTGATCTTTGAATTTTTAAACTATAAAAGGCTATCTGTCTATAGCTCCTTTGCTGTTGTAACTTTTGCCTATGGATTGCTTTCTATAACTTTTCTTATGGGCAAAGATGATATTAGAATTGTAAAGGAGATGCTTGGGCTTAAAAAATAAGCGTTGCTATATATCCCACAATTTTTTACCTGGAACTCCTCCTTCAAGCAAAATAACAGATTTAATATCTGGAATATTTTCTTTTATTGTGCGCTCTAGAGATTCTATAAACATTTTTTCAGAGCCAGGGACTATTGTAATATCCTTTTCTATAACAACAGGAAGTATATCAATGAGGCATACTCTGCCATTATCTGTTTTGATAAACCAGACCTTTTTTACCAGGAGGTTTACAGGGACATTGGAAGAGGTGTTTTCAAACCATGATCCCTCTGCCACAAGGGACAAAAGTTTTGAAACAAAAATATCCTCATCAATATCCTTATCAATGGTGCGATACTCAGAGATTATCTCTTTGCAGCCCTCAGAGGGGATATATATTTTAATTTTGTCCTTGCTTTCAATAGCAGGCAGAGAAGGAAATATATCAAAAATATTTTTATCCATGTGAATAGATATAAAGACATAATCCAGCAGAAATATAACAGAAAGAGCAATAATAGCAATTCGAGTTTTTTCTTTTGGATTTTGCTCCATAAGTTTCCATGTGTCAAGAATCCATGTTTTTAATTGAGATATGCCATTTGCCAGCCTTTCTTTATGTTTTAAAAAGAAGTTTTTTGAATCTCTTAGCAATGATTTTATCTTTTGTATAATCTTCATACGTAATAACCAGAATTAAAGTTTTATTTTAGCCTTTACTATAAATATAAAGAATTTATACACCTCATTTACACCTGGCTCTGAGATGTTTCATTTGCTATACTTTAAAGATAAAGCTATAGTTTTATTCAATCATTTTATTATATTTTTTGATAAAATTTAGTATGCCCTCTGTGATGGCAGAGGATATTTTTTCCTGATAATCTCTTCTTGTGAGGTATTTTGCCTCCTTTGGATTTGTAATAAATCCCACCTCAACAAGCACTGCTGGCATAAGGGCTCCTCTGAGAACATAAAAATCTGCCCTGTGCACTCCCTTTGATTTAAATTCATGAATATTTGCTTCAAGAGCCCTTTGAACAGATTCTGCTAAAAGTGAGCTTTCTCTCTGGATTTGAGTTGTAAGCATAAGGGCTTCCATATATTCTGTATCATCATATTTTTTCCCTTTTTTATCTTCAAGGACAATGACGTTGTTTTCCAGTGCTGCTGTTTTTCTTGCCTCTTCGTTTGTGGGATTTTGGGAGAGGTAGTAGGTTTCAAATCCTGAGATTTTATTGCTAATGGAGGCATTTACATGGATGCTCACAAATATGCCATTTATACCTTTTTTTAGTTCTCTGTTTGCAATCTCTGCTCTTTCTGCAAGCTCAATAAAAATATCGCTTTTTCGTGTTTCTTTTATTTTAATAGCGCTAAGAGCCTTTTGCAATTTTTGTGATACCTGACCTGATATTTGCAGTGTTATATCTTTTTCTCTTATACCTCCCTTTCCTATGGCACCGGGGTCTTTTCCCCCATGGCCTGGATCTATAATAATAAATCCAATTCTATCCCTGGTGATTGACTCTTCTTTGTATTTTTTTTCTTTTTCCTCTGGCATTTTGACCTTTGTAGATATTTCAAAGGCTGAATTTTTTTTTGTTAAAATAACTTCAGGGAAAAAACTTTCTATTAGTTTTATTGCAATGTCCTCTGGCAAATATATACCTGACTTGTATCTGCATACTGGATTTAAGGATGCCCATAGGGAATTGTCTATTATTACAACAGAATAATCAGGCTTATAGACAAGATAGTGATTTTTATAGTATAACCTTCCCTTCTGAAAAACAGGGTCAAAGGTGCTTTCGATGTTGAATTTATTAATTATTTCATAGAGAGAGACATAGTTATTGCCATTGATATTTTCAACGGTAAGGCGATCGTTACCTGCACCTGTTATGGCCAGCAGAAGCAATGGAAAGAGAGCTTTAGCAATTATTCTTTTTATTTTTATAATATACGGAGTATGTTTTAACATATAAAATTGAGCCTGTGATATAAAATCCAAGGGATAAAATAGCTATTAGTGATTTTAGCTCTATATTAAATATTATGTTTTTTAGGTCTATGATATATAAAATTGCAGTAAGAGCCATGAGTGCGATTCCTGCTTTTCCAAATATATTTGGAGCAACCTCGATATCTCTTCTATAGAATAAAAGCAGAGCTGAGACTACTACAAAGATCTCTCTTATAAGTATAATGGCAAGGATCCACCAGGGCAGGCCCTTATAATAAATCAGAGAGGAGCCTAAGGTTATGAGGCAAATTTTATCTGCCATTGGATCAAGTAGCTGTCCCAGCTCTGTCACCTGGTTGAATTTTCTGGCAAGCATGCCATCAAAAAAATCTGTGACCATAACAATGGCAAAAAATATTAGCTGCCAGGTTATGTAGCCTTTGTCTCCTGTAACAGATTCTTTATCCAAAAAGAATACGATGAAGGGTAAAGATGAAATCCTTATAACTGTGAGAAGATTTGATATTGTCCAGATATTTTTTTTGAAAAGATCCCTTAACCTCATTAAAACTCTGCCTGAAAATTTTTTATTGAATTCAAAGCCTATAAAGGCACAATTGTCCAGTCAAGATATTTTTAGGTAGACAGCAGCTCTGTAGATTTTAATTGACAATAAGTGCGCTTTCTAAGAATAAATTGATAGTGCTGTTATATTAAATATATTATTTAAATGAAGGTAGAATTTTATGAAATCATATAAAATATTCAATGCAATAGCCTTGCTTTTGATTCTTGTTGTTTTTTTTAGTTGCAAAAAAAGCGATGAGGGAGGTCTCTTGCTCAATAATTCAGCCCCCAGAAAATTTGCTGTGGTTATAACCCCAAATACTGCAATGAGAATTGATCCCCTTGTGTTTTCTTCAAGGGTTGCCTTGCTTAAAAAGGGAGATTTTGGCGAGGTCATTGATCGCACCACTGAAGAAAAAAGAGTTGGTTCAAATCGAAATTACTGGTATAAAATAAAGCTATCCAATGGAATTCAGGGTTGGGTCTTTGGTGAAAATCTAAATATACTGGAAAATGCTGATAGTGATAATGTCGAGTCTTACCTTGGAAAGTTCTGGGAGAAGGAGTCTGAGGAGCTTAAAAAAGAACTTCATGGGAAGTGGTGGAGCGTTAACAGATTTAATGATTTTACAAATCATTGTCTTGAGATATATAACGATGGTAGATATAAATCTTATCTTAAGGGAGCCACAAAAAAATTAGAGGGTGAATATAATTTTGATTTTAATAAAAGTCAGATTATATTCTTAGGGGAAACCTCTTTTGAGGGTAATTTGTATTTTGTCAAAAGAGGTGATGTCTATACTCTTTATAGAGAATCAGATAAGGATGAGATTAAATTTAAAAAGATCAATGTAAATCCTGAATCAGAAAATGAGGACTCAACTCTGGTAAAGAAAAGTCAGGAAGAGGAAGAAAAACAGGAAAAAAATGAAAGTGAGACTGAATAAATATTTGACTCTCTGCGGTCTTGGTTCAAGGAGGAAGGTTGAGGATTTTATTACCTCTGGCCTTATCAAGATAAATGGGGAGGTTGTGAGGGAACTGGGAAGTGTTATTGACACAGAGACCGATAAGGTCTTTTTTAAAGATAGTGAGCTTGTAGCCTCTGAAAAGAAGTATTATCTGATTTTAAACAAGCCTGAGGGATTTGTTACAACTCTTTCTGATGAAAAGGGCAGACCTACTGTGATGGATCTCATTCCAGAGAAGTTCAAGCGCTGTGGGGTAATCCCAGTGGGTAGACTTGACAAAGACACAGAGGGACTGTTGCTTTTTACAAATGATGGGGATCTTGCCTATAGATTAACTCGTCCTGAATTTAAGGTTCCAAAGGAATATAGCCTTATCCTTAATGCGCCTCTGGCTCCTGAACATAAAAAGATTATAGAGAAGGGATATTTTGTTCACCAGATAAAGATAAAAACAGCCCCTGCAAAAGTTGAGCTGGAAAATGAAAGGGGCGATAGGGTGAAAATTACAATTATGGAAGGTAAAAAACGGCAGGTGAGGTATACCTTTGGCAATCTTGGCTATAAGGTGCTAAAACTCAGGAGAGTTGGCCTTGGGCCTCTTCGTCTTGGAAATATTGCAAAGGGTGAGCACAGGCTGCTGAAAAATTATGAGGTAAAAGCTCTCATGGAAAGTGCAAAGCCAGTTAAATTCAGGGAAAAGAAATATTAAAGCGGTTTATTACAAATTGAGAACTTTATTTATTCTCAAGAGGTGGCTTATCCTTGAACAAGGTAATATTTTCTTGATTCTACACTGAAAATTATATTTAGGAAAAATTACTGATAAATTGAAATCCTTTTTTGCATTAAAAGGATTTTAGTGCTTAAGTATTTTAAAAAGACCTTCCATGCGTTTTGAGGCTTCACTGTCTGGGATTTTTTCCATTGAAATGAAATATTCTATATTGGAAGAGCCACTGTCGTTTAGTAAGTTTTTTTCTGTAAGTATTCTCTTGAGATTTGTTATTGTTCCTTTGTTGCCATCTATTACGTCAATGTGAGATGGCAAAATTTCCTGAAATATTTTTTTAAAAAATATGAAGTGTGTGCATCCCAGAACTACTGTTCCATAATCTGAGAGTTCGAATTGTGCAAATTCTCTTTTTAGATATTCTCTAGCCTGAATGGTGTTAAATTTACCTTCCTCTGCCATTGGGACAAGTTCTGGTAATGGCAAGAGATCCACTATGTGCTCGTTGTCTACTCTTTCTATCAGGTTTTTTAGCTTTTCTTCTTTCAGAGTCAGAGGTGTTGCTGTCACTATTACCCTTTTATGATTTTGCTCGCTTTTTTCCACAGCTGGTTTAACAGCTGGTTCCATCCCTATTATGGGGATAGAATAGGATTTCCGTAGATCTTCTATTGTAACGCTTGTTGCTGTGTTACAGGCAATTATCAATGCCTTTATATCTTTGCCAAGAAGAAAGTCCACAGCTTTTTTTACAAGATTGTGCACCTCCTCCTTGGATTTGATCCCATAAGGGGCATTTTTTGAATCAGCAAAATAAAGATAGTTTTCCTCTGGGAGAGTCTGTAGTGCCTCAAATAGGACTGTAAGTCCTCCTATGCCTGAATCAAAAAAGGCTATTGCTTTTTCTCTTTCCATGGCATAAGATTTACACAGTATATCATTCAGTCAAATATTTTTGGTTTTTATATGAGTCCCAGGGATATAAAAATTGTCAGGGAAATTGCAATAACTAACGCAAAAGTTGATGTAAATATAAGCTGCCTTTTTGTATTTTTCATGTCATAGACAAAATATGCAATCTCAAAAAAAGGCCAATAACCAATGATAAAGATTAAGTATGGAAAATCAGCTTTCCACCAGGAATAATTAAATAAGTGGTTATTAGTAAAAGAGACTATGGTGCGGCTTTTAATTGATACACATATTGGCGAGATCATAATGAAAAAATTATATTGACAAAAACTGACTTATTTTTAGGATAAACTCTTCCAGAGTCTTTTTTAAATTGAAAAATCGAATGAAATAATATAATATGATAATATTTTAATGATTAAGAGAGGTAATAAGAGATGAAAAGGACATTCCAGCCAAGCACATTGAAAAGGTACAAAAAGCACGGATTTAGAGCAAGAATGGCAGATGCTGAGGGAAGAAAGGTTCTCCAGAGAAGGAGAAGAAAAGGCAGAAGAAAACTCACAGTTTCTGATGAAAAGAGGATGCCTAAATAATCTGTTTAAATTTTTGATGTGAAAAGAGTTTATTCTTTAAAAGGTAAGAAATCATACAGTAAAGTTTTTGTAAAAGGACGAAAGAAAAAGGGCAAAGGAGTTGTTGTTTTTGTTTTGAAAGATAACACTATAGAAGAGACTGATAATCAAGGGAACATAAAAAAAATTAAAGTGGGTATCTCCATAAGTAAAAAAATTGGCAAAGCTAATAAGAGGAATCTGTTGAAGAGAAGAGTTAGATCTATTTGCCACGAATTATTAAATGATATGAATGATGGATTATCAGTGATTGTAAAGCCCTATCCGGAATCATTGTATATGAGTTATAGTGAACTCAAAAGTGATATTGAGGGTCTTTTTAGATATACTGGAGTTATAAATGAAAAGAGCTGAAAATCTATCGTGGTTAAAGGCTACAGGTCAGATAAGCGCTATAGCCATGATTAGATTATATAAATATCTAATTTCTCCGCTGCTGCCAAAGGCCTGCAGATATTATCCTTCCTGTTCTGCTTATTCAGAAGAGGCTATAAGGCGTTTTGGCCTTATAAAGGGTGGATATCTTGCTGCAAGGAGGGTTTTGTCCTGTAATCCCTTTGGCGGTTATGGATATGATCCTGTTCCGGATAAGTTTTCTTTAAAAAGATAGTTTTCTTTCCTAAAAATTTTCTTACCTTGCCTTTATACTCTTTTTGCATCGTTATAATTCATTTAAAGTTTGAAATTTTATGTTTATAAGGAATAAATGATGGAAAAGAGAACGTTACTGGCTGTTATTCTTACAATGGCTGTCTGGCTTGCATGGTTCTGGTATTTTGCGCCAGAGAAGTCTGTTAATCCACCTGAGAGTGTAACAACTGAGCAAGCTGCTACAACTGAAACCAATAAGACTGTAGAAGAGCCTAAAAAGGCTTCAGCAGTTGCAATGCCTGTTATAAATAAAAATATTAAAGAGGAAAAGTTAGATCTCAAAACAGGGAAGTTTTCCTTTGTGCTTTCAAATAAAGGTGCAAAAATTGAGAAAGCTAATTATTCACAGAGAAATATAGAGCTTTCCCTTGAAGATGGATTATTTAACTCAAAGGGTGGTCTTGATTTTGCTCTTCATTTTTCTGAAGAGGAGTTTTTGAAAGGCTCTGCCCTTGATGATATTTTGTGGAATGTTGAAAGGATTGATGATAAGACAGTTAAATTTTCTACTGATCTTTTAAAGGATGGAAATGATCTCAGAATTGAGAAAACTTATAGATTTTCTGAAAAGGGTTATGATTTCTTTGTTGACTACAGGATAGTAAACAAGGGCAAAAATGAGGCTATCTTTAATTCAGGGATGATTTTCTCCCCTGGTGCAACCCTCGGGCCTAAACTTGATTATTCCAATAGGTACAATAACCTCACTGGCATTTACTCCATTGGCGATGACTATGAGCAGAATCATAAAGGTGGCGGTTTCTTCTCTGCTCCAGAGATTTTAAAGAAGAAGTCTGGCTCTGTGGACTATACTGGTGTTATGAGCAGATACTTTTTGCTTATTATGATTCCTCAACAGTTCACTGGAAATGAAATGCTTTTTGATAATAGGGCTGACAGTGGCTATAGAACAGGTCTTAGAGTGGATATTGGAACTATCGCTGCTGGATCTGAGGCTGTTAGATCTTTTAGAATTTATCTTGGTGAAAAGGACAAGGAGTTACTTGGGGCTGTAGATGAAAAGATAGTAGCTGCCTCTGATGTTAGCACTCTAATTGAGCCTATAAGATATTTTGTGATATGGGCTCTAATGGGGATTAACAGGCTATTCAACAACCTTGGCTGGTCACTTGTGATTTTTTCAATACTCACAAAGATTGTTTTTATGCCGCTAACAAAGAAGTCTACAGACTCAATGAAAAAGATGCAGGAGATTGCTCCTCAGATTAAAAAACTTCAGGAAAAATACAAGGATAAACCTGACGTGCTCCAGAAGGAGACCATGAAGCTCTATAAAGAAAATAATGTTAATCCACTGGGCGGATGCTTGCCATTGTTGCTGCAGATGCCATTTTTCTTTGCTCTTTATAGTGCTTTGATTAACTCCATAGATTTATGGAATGCCCCTTTTATGTTATGGATGAAGGATCTCTCAATGCCTGATACTGTTGCATATATTGCAGGCATCCAGATAAACATTCTGCCTCTGCTTATGACTGCTTCAACTTTTATTCAACAGAAGCAGACTACAGTGGATACAGGGAATCAGCAGCAAAAGATATTGATGTATATGATGCCTATACTACTGCTTTTTATATTCTGGACAATGCCCTCAGGTTTGGTCCTTTACTGGTTTTTACAGAACTTATATCAGATAATACATCAGTATGTTGCAACAAAACTCTCTAAAGCATCATAAGGGAATGATTAAAGAAAATAATAATTTTCAGGAGGCTTAATAATGAAAGTGATTGAAGTAGAAGGGAGAACATCTGAAGATGCTACCAAGAAAGCCTTAGCTGAGTTAGGTATTAAAGATGCCTCTAAAGTTAGCGTCGAAGTGATAGACCATGGGAAAAGTGGAATCTTTGGTTTTGGTGTTTCAAGGCCTGCTAAGGTGAGAATTTACTACAATGAAAGTAATGAGGATATTGGCGATAAAGTAAGAGAAATGATAAACGAGCTCTTCAAGAAGATGGAATTGGAAGGTGGTGTTAAAGATATTAAGGAAGGAGAGAACAAGGTCTATGTTGAGCTTGAGAGTAAAACAGGCTCTGGCCTCATAATAGGGAAGAAGGGTAAGACCCTTGAGGCTCTGCAGTTTATGGTAAACCTCATGATCAACAATCTCACTGGAAGTGAAAAGAAGATAATTCTTGATATTGAATCTTACAGAGATAAAAGAGAAAAGGCTCTTAAGAAGATGTCAAGGGAGATGGCTCAAAAGGTTATAAAAACAGGAAGACCTCTTACTCTTGAGCCAATGAATCCCTTTGAAAGAAGGCTTATTCACCTGACTCTGCAAAATGACAAGAGGGTAACTACAAAAAGCGAGGGTCAGGGCATTTACAGGAAGATAAAGATTTTCCCTGTTAACAATAGAAAGTAGTATGTTATTTGATACCATCTGTGCACCGGCAACAGCTCCGGTTAACTCTGCACTATCTGTTATAAGAATTAGCGGCCGTGATAGTCTTGCGGTCGCTAATTCTATATTTTCGAATCCAGCAAAGATTCTGGATCGCCATGCTGCCTATGGTTCTATTCTTTCTGATGGTGAGATAGTTGATGATGTGATCCTCCTTTTTTATAAAGGTCCAAAGAGCTTTACGGGTGAGGATGTTGTTGAGATTATATGCCATGGTAATCCTGTTATTGTAAGTAAGATAATGAAACTCCTTTTTAATAAAGGAGCAAGAGCTGCTCTGCCTGGTGAGTTTACTCAACGGGCCTTTTTAAATGGCAAGGTCGATCTCACAGAGGCTGAGGCTATCAATACCTTAATCAATTCCAGAAGTGATTGGGAGATAAAAAAGGCTCTTGAGCAAATGCACGGTGCCATATCTAAAATTGTCTCTCTAATAAAAGATAGAATTATTGAGCTTAAGGCAGATATAGAGGCTGGCATTGACTTTAGTGAAGAGGATATTGAATTTGTATCTTATGATGAAGCTAAAAACATAACCCTTTCTATTAAAAGCGATCTTGAGGATTTTCTGCGAAGGTGTAGAGTCGGCGAGCGAGTCAGTAAGGGTATTGATGTGATTCTTGCTGGTAGGCCAAATGTAGGAAAATCGAGTTTGCTCAATCTTATTCTCAATGAGGACAGGGCAATAGTCTCGGACATACCTGGAACCACAAGGGATATAATCAGGGAGAGTGTGCAGATTGGCGGTGTTAGAATAAATCTCACGGATACTGCTGGTATTGCAGAGCCTGGTGATGATATTGAGAGGATTGGAATTGAACTTTCCAAAAAGAAAATATCCGATGCCTCTATTGTCGTAGCTATAATTGATGCCAGGGATGGATTTACTGATAGAGACAGGGAGATCTTTGAGCTTTTTAAAGATAAAAGGGTTATCTATGTAATTAATAAAAAAGATCTTGTTGATGAAAAGAGCCTTGATAACATAAGAAAAGAAACTGGTATTGATTTTATTGCAATATCTGCAAAAAGTGGTGATGGCTTTAAGGAGCTTGAAAAGGCCATTGCAGATATAATCAATAATGATTTTGTGGACTACAGCGATTCCTTTATTGCAGATGCAAGGATTCAGTCAATATTAAATGAGGCAATAGATATACTATGCCGGATTATTTCTCTCTTTGAAAGTAAGGAATTGCCAGAGATTATTGCCTCTGAGCTTAATGAGCTTATATATAAGATTTCTGAGATTACTGGTGAAATATCTGCCGATGATATTCTTGGATCTATATTCAGAAGGTTTTGCATAGGAAAATAGAATTTCTGTGAGTTCCTAAATCAGAGACAGAATCCTTCTTATTTCATTAAAATCACTGCAATTATATATCACAGCATAGTCCTCAAGCTCGAAATTATTTTTTGCTATCCTCTCAAAGTCCAGCTCTCCTCCATTGAGATATCTAATATGACTTCCAGCTTTAGTGACAATTGGTATTGCTCCAGCCCAGTCCCACAGGTATGATTTCCCAATAAATGCAAGGACCCTGTTTCGACTATTATCTGCTGCAAGGCAGGCGTGTAAAGCTGTGGAGCCTAAGTTCCTGGCCTTTCCTGGAAAGTTCAGCTTTACGCCCTTGATCTCAGAGGAGTAGAATATATTTGTCTCGTTATCTACAGGCATGTTTTCCCATATAAGGAGAGGCTTTGAATTTAAATAAGAAAAATCATCATCACAGTGAAACAGGAGTTCACATCCTGGAGAATAAACAAAGCCATAGAGCGGGCTGTATCCATGGAAAATACCCACAGAGACACACCAGAAGGGGAGGTGCATGCTAAACATGGCAGTGCCATCTATGGGATCTATTATTATATTGATTGCATCATCTCTAAGGCATGTGCCTTTGTTTATGTTTTCTTCGCTTATGAGGTTAAAATCTGGGAACTTCTTTGTTACCTTTTCGAATAGATAATTCTGAACATAATAATCGGCATCTGTAACTATTGTTTTGTCATCCTTTCTTCTGGCATTGATATTTTTTTTCTGTATTGAAAGAGCTCTGTCTCCTGCTGCACAGATAGTCTTTTTAAAGAATAAAATCTCCTTTTTTGTAAGAGAGTCTATCATCTTTTACTCACCAAGATATGCTGCTTTTACCTTTGAATTTTCCAGAAGATTTGAGCTTTTATCTACCATGACAATGTTGCCTGTTTCCAGAACATAGCCTCTATCGGATATTTTGAGAGCCATTCTTGCGTTTTGTTCCACAAGGAGTATTGTAACTCCGTTTTCTTTGTTTATCCTGGTTATGATTTGAAATATATTCTGTATGATTATTGGTGCAAGGCCAAGGGCTGGCTCATCAAGGAGTAAGAGTTTTGGTGAATTCATTAAAGCCCTTGCAATGGCAAGCATCTGTTGTTCACCACCAGAAAGAGATCCTGCAAGTTGTTTTCTCCTGTCTTTGAGAATCTCAAACATTTCATATTTTTCTTCAATTCTCTGCTCTATGAGTTTCTTGTCCTTTATGAGAAATGCTCCCATTTCTAAGTTTTCCTTTACTGTCATCTCTGGGAATATTCCTCTCCCCTCAGGGACAAGGGATATGCCTTTTTTTACAATTACATCTGTTGGGGTCGATATATTTTTTTTATCCCTTTCTGGATATACTCCGTTTAATATTTCACTGTTATATGTTACCTCCCCCTCATTTAAGGGTTCAAGCCCCACTATGGATTTAAGGAGAGTTGATTTTCCTGCACCATTGGCGCCAATGAGTGCAACGATCTCTGCCTCTGCAATATGGAGGTCAACTCCTTTAAGTGCCTCAATGTTTCCGTATCTTACTTGTACATTTTTTAGTTCAAGTATATTGTTATTCATCGGATTTACCTAAATACGCCTCTATTACTTCTGGATTATTTTGAACCTCATCAGCTGTTCCCTCTGCAATTTTTCTGCCATAGTTTAGCACTATGATTTTATCGCAGATGTTCATGACTAATTTCATATCATGCTCAATGAGGACAACTGTTATTCCAAGATCTCTGATTTTTTTTATAGTTCCCATCAGCTCTTCTGTTTCCTGTGGATTCATCCCTGCTGCAGGTTCATCCAGAAAGAGCATGTCTGGTTCCGTAGCAAGAGCTCGAGCGATTTCTAATTCTCTCTGTTTGCCATAGGGAAGATTCTTAGCATACTCATCTCTGACATCCAGCAGATCAAAAAATTCCAGCCATTTCAAGGAATTAAAGTATATATCCCTCTCTTCTCTGGCAACAAAGATGCGACCCATGATGAAGTTCAGATATTTGTTTGAGGTGAATTTGGGGTGATTTCCACGAAAATGTCTGCCTATCATTACATTTTCAAAGACAGTCATCTCCTTGAAAAGGCGGATGTTCTGGAATGTCCTTGCTATTCCCTTGCGTGTGATCTGGTAGGCTGGCAAGGGGGTTATGTCTTCACCTTTAAAGAATACAAAACCACCTGTTGGATAGTCAAGGCCAGTTATGGTGTTAAATAGAGTTGTTTTCCCTGCTCCATTGGGACCGATTATTCCTGTAATTGTGTTTTTAAATATCTCTATGCTGACATCAGAGACAGCAACAACTCCGCCAAATTCTCTTCTTAAGTTTTGTGTATATAGCAAAGGCACTTTACCTCTCCAGATGTAAAATTTCTTCTTTGATTATTTTTGCATAATTTAACTTCACTCTACCTATTATGCCCTGAGGCCTGTAGATCATCATCAACACAAGGATAAGCCCAAATATGACCTGGTTTATCTGAGGTGGTATTATGTGAGATATGCCTACAAGCCGTGGTATCTCAGAGGCTATTACTATTATTATTACACCAACCACTGTTGCAAAGTTATTCCCAAGGCCTCCAAGGACAGCCATGCACAGTATCATTATGGACATCATAAAATCAAAGGTGAGAGGTGCAACTGATTGATTATATGCAGCAAAGAGACTTCCTGCAATTCCTGCCATAAAAGCCCCTGTTGTAAAGGCTCCTATTTTGTATTTTGCTGTATTTATACCCATAGCAGAGGCTGCAATCTCATCCTCTCTTATGGCCTCTAATGCTCTCCCGATTCTTGAGCGAACAATTCGACGCACAAAATAATAACAGAGAGCCAATATTGCCCATATAAGAACTGCCCAGGGAACTTTGTCAATGGCAGAAAAAGTTATGCCAAAAGCCTGAGGTCCTGGAATTCCATTTATACCCATTGGACCCTTTGTTACGCTGTCCCAGTTAACAATTATGTTTTTTACAATCTCCCCAAAGCCCAGGGTTGCAATTGCAAGATAGTCCCCCTTAAGCCTCAAAGTTGGTATTCCTATGAGTATCCCAAAAATAGCGGCCACCAGCCCTGATAGTAACATGGCTTCAAAAAATCCAAAGTGAAGTGCTGTCATGAAAATTGCTGTTGTATAAGCTCCTATGGCAATAAAGGCAGCCTGACATAGAGAGAGAAGTCCAGTATAACCCACAATAAGGTTGAGTCCAATGCCAGCTATGGCATATATTCCGATATAGATAATTATTAGCAAAATAAAATTTAGCATCTTAAACCTTCTCCCTGATATTTTTCATCAATAAGCCGCTTGGTCTAAAAAGCAGTATAATAATCAGAACTGAAAAGGCGATTGTATCCTTAAGCCCCTGAGGTATGCCTATAATTACAACGCCAAAGGTTTCCAGAAGACCAAGGAGAATACCTCCAAGCATGGCTCCGCTTATGTTGCCAATGCCTCCTACAACAGCTGCTATAAAGGCTTTTAGGCCAGCCATTTGCCCCATGGTTGGATATAGCTTGAATTCCATGGACATGAAGATTCCTGCAACAGCAGCCAGAGCTGATCCTATTGCAAAAGTTAAAGATATTATAAAATTTACATTTATACCCATAAGAGATGCCACTGCCTGATTCTGACTTGTAGCCCTCATTGCTTTCCCTAATCTTGTTTTGTCTATAAATAGTTTAAGTGAGGCCATTAGAATTATGCCAACAATCAATATCATTATCTGGTTTGGGGTTACACTTATATTGCCAAGCTGTAAAGCTGTATTGTCAAAGGGATAATCAAATTTTCTGGACTTTGTTCCAAAAAACAAAGCTGCAAGGTTCATGAGAATGATTGAAACTCCTATGGCACTTAGCAAAGGAGCAAGTCTTGGAGCTTTTCTAAGAGGCCTGTAGGCAATTCGCTCGATTATTACACCTAAGAAGGAACTTATGAGCATTGCGACGATCAATGAAATAACGAATGCTATAATGGCAAATCCACCCGTCTGAGATCCCTCGCATAAGAAATAATATAGAAAATAACCTGCGTATGCTCCCAGCATGAGTATTTCGCCATGGGCAAAATTTATAAACTTTAATATACCATATACCATGGTATATCCCAGAGCAATAAGAGAATAAATGGCTCCAAGCGTTAGTCCATTTATCAGGTGCTGTAAAAGCTCTGTGTGAGGTAGATTGAATAGATTCATCTTTGTAGTTCCTTATACAAATCTGTCCCGGCTGCAGATAGCCACAGCCGGGATTTTTGCTATTTTATTTCAACTAAATTGTTTCCTTCAAGTTTATACATTTTCAGCTGTTTGAACTGCTTGTTTTCAGCTGTGTATATTCCTATGTTGGCAACCAGATCCCCGTTTTCTGTAAAGGTAATCTTGCCTGATGCACCATCATAATCTTTTGTCTTTGCAACAAAATCTCTCACCTTGTCTCTGTCAACTTTTAAATTTCCATTCATTGCCTTGCTTGATGTTGCTTTAATAGCATTGAGTATTATCCATGCTCCATCATAGGCATTGAGACTAAAGGCATCTGGCTTTTCTCCCCATTTTGCTTGATATTTTGCTTCAAATTCAGCTCTCTTGCTACTTGCTTTTTGCTGTGCCGCCTGAGAGAATATTACGCCATTTGAGAGATCCCCAGCAAGCTCAAATATTTGAGGGTTGGAGAATCCATCTGCACTATACATCTTTGCTTTTATGCCAAGCTGCTTTGCCTGCTCAAGGATTTGAGCAATTTCTGCAACGTAGTTTGGAATATAAAGGGCTTCAGGGTTTGCACTCTTAATTTTTGTAAGCTGTGTTTTGAAATCCTTGTCTCCCTGGAGAGCTGTTTCAATCGCAACAACCTTTCCGCCTTCCTTTTCGTACTGATCTTTGAAATCCATTGCAAGTCCCTGGCTATAGTCATTCTTTATGTAAAGAATTGCTACAGTTTTAACGTTTTCAACCTTTGCAAGGTATTTGCCAAAAACTACTGCCTGAAGGGCATCGCTCATAACATCGCGGAAAATGAATTTTCCTTTATCTGGCAGATCCTTATGAGTGGAAGATGGAGAAATCATAACGATTTTTGCTGCTTCTGCTTTTGGAGCAACAGCAAGAGAAACAGAGCTAAAAACCGCTCCTACAATGCCAAAAACCTTGTCAACTCCTGCAAGTTTTTCTATAGCAGGATTTGCCTTTTCCACTTTACCCTCTGTATCTTCTACAATAACTTCAGCGTTGAAACCCTCAGCTCCGCCTGCAGCATTAAATTCTTCAACAGCAATTTTAACTGCCTGGCTCATGAGCTTGCCATAGTTTCCTGCATCGCCAGTCATTGGCCCAAGGAAACCTATTTTGATAGTTTCACCTGCCTTTACAACATCTGACTCTTTCCCACATGCAAAAGTAAAAACTAACATAAAGGAAAAGAGAACCACAAGTAGCTTTTTCATAGGAACTCTCCTTCATTGATTTTATTGATACAGGGCTTTAAGCCCTTAGTGTGCTTTTTTGTATAAGAATAGCAAAAATACAAAAAAATTTCCAATTGCCAGACAAAAGGTTTTGTATTGGGGTCGCTATTAGAGTCTTCCATATCCCTGATAAATCCGATAATTTGATTTATTAACAAACATAATTTTGTGGTGCTTTTGAATTTGTCAATTAATATAATGAATTTTAATATTTCTTCCT
>ERZ795046.2464-NODE-2464-length-16237-cov-3.916141_pt1 | contig 16237 bp, 15 predicted proteins | sample MGYA00375130_ERZ795046 | MGnify/ENA primary metagenome ERZ795046 (study PRJEB30175, sample SAMN05720202) | activated sludge metagenome | isolation source: anaerobic digester from wastewater treatment plant | place: Japan | collected 2015-05-15 ...
CAGACAGGTCGATATAGCAATAGAATCCGCAGATAAAATCATTTTTATGGTTGAGGTTGGTGAGCCTCTATTACTGGACTTTGATATAGCAAATATGTTACGGGCATCCAAAAAAAAAATTATCGTCGCAGTTAATAAAGCAGATAATGAAAATCTCGCAATTCTTTCTGCAAATTTTACTTCTTTGGGTTTTGAAAAAATCATCTCAATATCCTGTGTTCACAGAATAGGAATAGACGAATTATTAGATGAAATTACGCATGATTTGCCTGAATATGAAATCAAGGAAGAAAAACTTTTCAAAATTTCTATTGTTGGGAGACCTAATGTCGGAAAATCTTCTCTTTTAAATAAACTCATAAATGAGGAAAGAGTGCTTGTAAGTGAGATTCCAGGGACTACACGTGATGCAATAGAGACAGAGTATCTTCTGAAAAAATCAAAAGGAAAAGAGTTGAAAGTTGTATTCGTCGATACTGCCGGTTTGAGACAGAAAAAGAAAGCAGATAATCCTGTTGAAATTTTTAGTATTGTAAGAACTGAAAAAGCAATACAAAAAACAAATATGGCTTTGCTGGTAATAGAGCCTTTTTATGATGGGACATCTGCTCAAGATAGGCGTATTGGCGCTTTTATAAAAGAATCAGGGAAAGCCTGCATTATTGTTGTGAACAAAATGGATCTCATTCAAAAAGAAAAACAAAAGGAACTTTCAAAGCGTATAAGATTAACAATGCCATTTTTAAACTATGCTCCTATCTTTTTTGTCTCTGCACTAAATGGTAATGGTTTGGCAAATCTTTGTTCTGGAATCATAAATATAGCAAATGTAGAATTTAAAAAACCTCAGACTTCTAAACTTAATGAGATAATAGAAATGGCGCAAAATATGAACCCAGCATCTTCACATTTTAAAATATATTATATAACTTATATAGGTGGTATTCCGCCAAAATTTTTGGCATTTTGCAATAATCCCAAATTATGTTCGAGTCAATACTTGACATTTATAGAAAATTCAATTCGCAGGGAATATCCTTTTAAGGGATACCCGATAAATATAATCTTGAAGCATAAAAAAGGCAGATAAAAGTGCCTGTAAAGAAAATAGTTACTGATATTCAAAAAATACGAAAGACAAAGCTTACAAATCTTAAAATTACATTAGATAAGCACGATTGGCGAGATGGCATCATTATTAGAAGTCCTAATTGGTTAGGTGATGCTATTATGGCAATACCTGCTATAAAGATGCTGAAAACAATTGTTCCGAGAGATTGTGCGACTGTTCTTCTATGTCCTGAAAATATTTATCCTGTTTTTGATTCGTTAAATATTATTGACCATTCATTTTCTTTCTCTGCTTTGCACGGTTATTGGAATTGCAAGGAAATTTTGCGAATTTCGCATGCTAATTTTGGAGTTGCAGTTCTTTTTAATTCATCGTTTCGAGATTCATTTCTTTTTCGTTTTTCAATGCTATTTGGCAAAATTTACGCCTTATCGGGGAGATTAAATAATATTTTTCTTACAAATGCATTTAGTTTTGATAAATTTGACGAGTTAAAAGGATATCATCATACCTCTAAATATTTATCAGTTTCATATGCATTCGGGTCAGATTTTTGGGATGGAAAATTTCCAATGTTTGAAGATATAAAAGAGCCGGAAATTACAAGTAGTGAAGTATTAAAAGTTGCTTCAAGTGATAAACTCCTCGCCATTGCTCCTGGCGCAGCGTATGGTCCAGCTAAAAAATGGAATTTTGCGAATTTCGCAAAAGTTGCAGAATATTGGATAAACGAAAAAAAAGGTTCAGTTGTGATACTTGGCAATAAAGTTGACCACAGTATTGCCTCTAATATTGAGAATATGATTGGCTCAAAAGGGCTTTTTAATCTTGCCGGTAAAACCGATTTATATGACGTGATAAAAATACTTAAAAACAGTAAATTATGTATATCAAATGATAGTGGAATAATGCATCTTGCTTCTGCTTTAGGTTGTCCTGGAATAGCTGTATTTGGTTCGACAAATCCATTTTTGACGTCCCCGTTATCAGAAAAATGGGTATCTTTTTACTCAGATATTGATTGTTCACCTTGTTTTAAAAGGGATTGTCCCCATAAAAATTATCGTTGCTTTGAAGAAATTCGCCCGGAATTAATAATAGATGAAATAGACAGGATATTTAGATAAACTCTCTACGGGATTATGTTTTGACACAGAATTACCTTTCTGGAAGAAAAAAGCGAAATAACATGTGCAAATAAAAGATTGACTTTTTCATTTTGATGGGCGTCAAGATAATTCAATACAAAATCTTTAGTAGGCCATTTTTTTTGCTGTTTTTGGTGAGATTGGAGAATCTGTTGAATTGAAAAATATATATTACTCACCATATTCATTCTCAAATAGCTTAAACACTTTTACTGGCTGATTAAACCGCAAAATTTAGCTTATTATTATGATATAGTTTCTGGAGATGAATATTTCAGGGCATTTAGAGTTATCGGAACTGTATATTGCGTAAGTTTTTTTTTGATATTCGATTTATTTTTTATTTTTGACATTATATTCTGGTGATTTGCGTTTTGCTTTTTCACCTATTAGTTTATCTTTTTCAAAATGAGCAGCAATTTCAGAATATATAGAATTTGGATAAATTGCATTCAGATACTTATCTGAAAATTCTTGCATTTCAGTTGTTGTGAATTTTAGAAGTAGAGGGCGATTATTTGATATGGAAAGCCAATCATCATTCCATATGATTTGACTTTCCTCTCTTATTAGTTCTGGGAGCATATGATAACTGCAGAGCGCATAGCATATTCTTTCGTACTCATCTGTTTCTTGATTCCATGAAGTCCATGTTGTTTTAAGTTTATCTATGGGGCGAATATCGAAAAGCCTTTTTTTATTTCCATATCTCCGAGCGTAGATTTCTTTTACTGTTGACATATCGCAAGTATCATTTAAATTTCCAAGTATCAGAATATTTGCTTCAGGTTCTTCCTTGATAATATCATCAAATATGTATCTTAATTGCCTTATTTCGTATCGTCTCATATCGAATTGATTGAACTCTGGAACTGGAGTTTTATCTTTTACCGAAGCGCATATTGTATAAAATTCATAATTTTCGACCATAAACTTTGTAATTATAAATGGCTTTGTCTTTAATATCTCATCGTTATTATTTTTATCATTTTTTATCTTGTATTCTTTTATTTCTATTGAGAATTTTTGCGGTTTTATTTTGGAGATTAAGAGTAGAATATCATTTTTTAAATTACTGTCGTATATACGATATTTAAAAGATGAGTTTGAGGTGATAATTTTTTTTAAAATTTCTTGATTACTGATTGCTGCGAAAATCGCAATCTCACATTGTGATTTTTCTATTGTTTCAGAAATGGATTTTATTTTTTGATCATCAAGATTTTTCATTGATAAATCATAAAAAAGGATTGAAATATTATGAGTTTGATTCTGAGAAAAAACCGATATGACAGGAAAAATTACTACAATTAGTATCAAAGATAATCTATGGGTTATTTTCATCATCAGTCTTCCTCTGTTGTTATTTTTTCTGGTAATGGTGGAAATCTTTTATCAATGAATTCTTTTTGAAGAGGAGGCTTATCTTTCGTATTAATTGTGATTAATATGGGCCGATGATCTGAGGCAAACATCCAGAGTTCCGGTACATGAACTATGTAAGATTTTTCCATTGATATTTCAGGTAGGAGATAGAAAGTCGCAAAGGCGTAATCGATTCTTGAATATGAGTCATTCTGATTCCACCAGTGAGTCCATGATAGATTCCATTTGTCTGTAGGGCGTAAATCATATAATTTCATTTCTGGTTTTTTGTTATCATCTCTAAGTGTTCTGATAGGGGAGGAATCATAAGTATCATTCATGTCTCCCATTATCAGGATATTTGCATCTTTTTCTTTTTCCAGTATTTGATTGACAAGATATCTCAAAAGTCTTGCCTCATATCTTCGCATGTCGGTTTGATTATATCGAGGATGGAATATTCTTGCTTTCAAATGAGCTCCTATGATATGTAAACGATAGTTGGGGGAAAATTCATAAACTACATGAACAAATGCCCTTTGGGGACCTATTTCATCATAACTATTGGTATCTTTTATTTTGATTTTGTATTTTAAATCCGTTATAACGAAAAATTCTTTTGGTTTTATTCTGGAAAGTAATACTATGTGGCGACTGTCATCTTCTCCTTGAGTTGTCTCGTGAAAATCATATTTAAGTCCAAATTTTTTCAGGTTATTAAGAAAATCCTGATAAGATTTTTCCCCTCCGATTTCGATCGCAATGAATATATCTGGATCAGCTGACTTGATTGTGTTAAAAAGAGCCTCTTTTGAAAAATCAGATTTTATAGGGGTAAGTTTATCCCCATTTACAAAATAATTACATAGATTATAGCTCATAACTTTTATTTCATCAGAGTTAAGAGGTGAGGTTGAAGAAATAATTAATATTATGATACAGACAAATATTTTTATAAGAGAATCATATACGTATATAATATTCTGTTTTAAATTCATGTTAATTGGAGGCTCCTTATTAAAAAATTTAATTTCTATTTATTTCTTCTATTCTTTTCGTTATTTGAAATATCCTTAATTAGAGAAGGAGAGGGGGCTGATTTATAATTGATAAAATTCAATAAGAGCCCTTAAGGTCAAAATATAAGAGATTTTTTTGTATTTTACAAGTTTTAAATTTCCTCAAATAGAATTAATTGTCATTTGCTATGCTCTCTAAAGAATAGCTATCATTCTGTTTATCTCATCGTTTCTTTTGGATATAACAAAAGAAGTTTTTTATACTATCTTATTAATCAAGATTTGTAGAAGAAATAGGCGATGATTTTTTGTATCCAAAACTGATTTCTAAAGAGGGGAAACGTTGGCTCACATAAGATACTTTGGGGGGATAGTTAATGAAAAGTTATTTTTGCTGATAAATTAAGTTTTTTCCGTAGAATGAGGATGTTCATCTTTTCTTTTTCTGAGGAATATATGGATTAGTGCAATATCTGCATGTGATACTCCATCTATTCTTGAGGCTTGCGCCAGAGTTGTAGGTCGAATTTTTTCAAGCTTTGTTCTTGCCTCATTGGAAAGACCTTTTATTAGTGAAAAGTTAAAGTCCTGTGGAATTTTAGTGTTTTCATGTTTTTTCAATCTTTCAACTTCTTTTTTTTCGATTTCGATGTAACCTTCGTAATGGATAGTTATAATAATTTGTTCAAGTATTTTCTGGCTTAATTTATCATTTTCTAAGTTTAATGCATTTCTTAATAAATCATGTGGAATTTTTTGTATGTTCCCCTGACTTTTTAATATAATTTCACGGATTTTTTTTGTTTTTTGATCGTTTCTTTTGAGGATTTCTAAAGTTTCGTTTAATTTTTTTTCATATGCTTCAAATTCTGCGAATTTTGAATAAGACAGCAAAGAGTTTTGATATGCAAATCTGCAGAGTCTTAAATCCGCATTGTCCTGCCTGATACTGAGTCTAAACTCAGCTCTGCTTGTGAATAATCTGTATGGTTCAACTATTTCTTTTGTGACAAGGTCATCAATCATTACTCCGATGTAGGAACTATCTCTTGATAGTTCTATTGGAGATTGATTTGCTGCGAATTTTGCGGCATTCATTCCTGCGATAATTCCTTGCCCCCCAGCTTCTTCGTAACCACTTGTTCCATTGATTTGCCCTGCGACAAAGAGATTTTCCCACTTTTTTACCTGCAATGTTCTGAGGATTTGTTCTGGAGGCAGGAAATCATACTCTATGGCATATGCGAACCTGGATATTACAGCGTTTTCAAGTCCTGGAAGCGTATGAATCATCTCTATTTGATTTTCCACGGGGAAACTTGTTGAAATTCCATTAAGGTAATATTCTTCGGTATATTCTCCTTCTGGTTCAAGGAAAATGTTATGAGTTTCGTGGTGGGGAAATTTCATGATTTTATCTTCAAATGATGGACAATATCTTGTTCCTATCCCTTTTATTTTTCCTGAATACAGAGGGGATTTTGAAATATTTCTGATAATTATTTCAGATGTTTTTTTATTTGATCTGGTAGTATAACAAGGCAAATTTTTTCTTTGAGCCTTTGGGAATGCATCATTTGGCGAAAAATGACTGAAAAGAGAATCGATATTTTCTGCATCCTGCTTGGGGAGAATGGAAAAATTAATGGTTTTTGCCAATATTCGAGGTGGTGTGCCAGTTTTAAGTCTACTCAAATTTAGTCCCAACTGCTTTGATAAAGCTATCGGTAACAAATCCGAGGAAAAGTCGCCAGCCCTACCTCCATGGAAATTAACATCACCATAGTGGAGTTGACCTGACATGAAGGTGCCTGGACATAGAACTAAAGCTTTGAAATATATTTTTTCTCCAAACTGGTTTTTTAGCCCGGTTAATTTTCCTTTTTCTATTATGAATTCAGTAAGTTCGCATTGTTTTATATCGAGATTTGGGCATATTTCGAGTTCTCTTTTCATTGCTCTCTGATAACACACTTTATCGCATTGAGCTCGTGGGCTCCATACGGCTGGCCCTTTTTTTTTATTTAAAATTCTAAATTGTATAGCTGCCGCATCTGCTACTTTACCCTGTAAGCCTCCGAGGGCGTCTATTTCCCTGGTAACCTGGCCCTTTGCTATTCCTCCTATGGCAGGATTGCAACTCATCTGAGCTATATGGTCCATATTCATAGTTATAAGGAGGGTTTTGGCTCCAATTCTTGCGGCTGCATGTGCAGCTTCACAACCGGCGTGTCCTCCTCCCACAACAATGACATCATATATGTGTTCTTTTTTCATCTTTATTGTTAAATGGAATTTTTTCTTTGAATAAAACTAAAAAGGCATTAAAATACAGCAAAAATGAGTAAAATAAAATGGAGTTATTATAAAATGGCCAAGCATAATGATGAAAACTTAATTGAATCAACTTATGAAGAGTTGACTGAATTTGAAAATTTTTTTGTGAATAATTGGAAAACGATAATTGTTTGTGGAGGGCTTATCGTTGTGCTTGTAGTATTAGGCCTTCAATCGAAAAGCTTATATGAAAAATATAATTTAAAAGCTGCTTCTGTTTTATCGTCTGCGGAAACAGTAGAGGAAATAGAATCTGCTTTAAAGAAATATCCTTATCATAAGACAGCTGATTTTGCGAGATTACGGTTGGCTGCCCTTTATTTTTCAAATCAAAATTATGATAAATCGCTTGCTTTATTAGAAATCATTTTTAAAAAGGCTAAAGTTCCTGCCCTTTCAGCTCAAGCTGCTTTAAATTATGCTACTGTATTGGCAGAGACTGGAAAATTAGCAGAATCTGCTGAAAAATATTCAGAAATAGCTCAAAATAAGAAATATCCTTTTGAGTTTAGACTCAGAGCCAGGATTTCCGGAGCTATATTATATAATAAGCTCGGAAAAAATTCTCTTGCCAAAAATTTGCTTGACTTAGACACAGAAGAAGAACGCAATCAAGCACGAAACCATACAGAATATCAAAAAATTTATAATTTACTCTCATCCATATAGTTTACCTTTTTTTATAAAAAATCTTTTTCTTTTAGCTGTTGCTACAGATTTTGTAAGGGATTAATTTTTTTGAAGACTTAGCGTTTTTGTCTTGATTTTTATTTTTTTGCATGTACTCTCAATCCCCAAAAAAAAACTATATATGATAAAGCTGATTATAATTATTCAATGTGATATTACTCTCCAGCGGTGTCCTGGTTTTTTCTGTAATAGGGCATTCGTTAATAAGACTGGCGGTTTTGAGAAGATTAATTACGATAAAAATACTCTTAAGATTTCGATGTCATGTGGGGGATGTTGTGGAAAAGCAATCCACAGAAAACTTTCTCATCTAATCAAGGTTGCGAAAAAGTTCGATAATATTGAAAAGAATGAAATCTTAGTAAAATTAGCATCATGTATTACGAAAGATAACTATCATGGGCCAAAATGCCCAACACTAAACTATATCTTGAAATTAATCGAAAAACTTGGACTTGAATATAGTTTTGATACTCATATTTCAAAAAAAGCCGAAGAGCAAAGACAGAAAGGTCTATACGAAAAATAATTTTTATAGAAGCAGTTGTAGGGTTTAAGTTCCTTCTTCTTATGATGTTGCTGAAACTATAATAATGAAATTTTCAAATTTGTACTTTTTCAAATGCAAATAAAAAATATTTTTATGGATTCTCCCCGGATTTTCCTAAAATGCTCTTCTATTAGCCTAAGTTATAAAAGGTAATTGCGATCAATTTTTGGGAACCTGAGTACTTTCTTTTTAAGTAAGTATTAGAAAAGCAAGGTTTAAGTTCAGATTTTACTTTCATCATATTTAGGAGTTCCTCCAACACCAAAAATTTCTCTCTTCAATTTTAAATAATATTTATAATTCTCGAGTTTTACATCGGCTTGAACTCTATGGTCTATTCCCGGTATGAATCCTCCTTCTTCAAATATTGGCTTAAGTCTATGAAATTCCTTTTTTATTGCTTCCTTTCCTTCAAGGAGTTTCATTTTACAAAAACCTCCTTGTAAGAGGATGTCTGGATGTTTTTTACGGAGCTGAACAGGATCACTGCCACCATGTACTTCGACAGGGAACATACAATTTACCCCCCCTTCAATGAAACAATCTGTAATCGGAGTAATATTTCCATCACAATCTATCCATGATACAATACAACCATGTTTTTTCAGTAAATCACTAATTCTCTTGTATCTTGGAGTGACTACATTTCTCATAAATTCTACTCCTACAATAGGCCCTGAATTGAAACATATATCTTCCCATCCACAGGCAAAATCGAATTCCACATCTTTTAATACATAGCTCAAACATTCCAGGACAAGATTACAGAGAGTTTCAACCATCTCTTCGAGTAGATCAGGATCGTCATAAACCATAAGCGCAATATTTTCAAAGCCAATCCAATTTCTTAGTATTCCAATCATTGAACCTCTTGGAACTGCGAGGACATAATCCCTCTTTGAATATGCCTTCGCAAGTTCATCCCAATTTTCTGGAATTCTGGACCTGTCAAATTTAAGCCTTTCTTTGTATTCATCCCAACTTTTTCTATCTTTCAATGCAAATTCAATATAGTGCGGTATTGATTTGTCTCCTTTTTTGTTTATTTGAGCTATACAGCCAGAGCCAGCATCACGATAGGTTATAATTTCATCATCTTCACTTATAACTTTATATCCAAAATCAGGTTTTAGCCCCATTAAATTTATTGGAGCAGTACACCAATTTTCTATTCCAAAATATTCGTATGCACTTGCTTCATCACAAACTTCTTCAGGCAATCCTTCCTTATGCCAGTTTTTAAGAGTGGATTCCCAATAGCCAAATTCAAAATTTGGGACGCAATTTACTTTTTGAAAGAACATAGTTCTGCGCCAGCGCTCTCGAAGAGTAATTTTTTCTGATTCTGAAGCATTTTTTACTTTTAAATTTTGAAGATCTATTTTTTTCTCAAGTTCCTTCATCATTTCTTCAGCTTCCATAATAATCCTCTCTTTTTATTTTTATAATATAAACTATAGTAATATGAATTAAAAAAATCAAACGAAGTAAAGTATGAAAAATATGGATAAAAGTAATATAAAAACGAAGATAAGTCCTGAGGATTCGAAGCCTATAGTGATTTATTCAAACTATATAACAGTTCCAATTAATAAGAGCTGGCCGGCTCATAATATAAATGACCTTGAACTTGTCTTTGTTTTGAATGGTATATTTTCAGCAAGGGATAAGGATCATTCTAAAACAATTTTATATCCAGGGGATATACTTTTAATACGTCCTGGAATTCCTTGTGATTTACTTCAAGAAAAGTATGGTAATCCGAGTCTAATATCGTGTATTCATTTTGAACTCTTACCAGACAAGAAATGGATCAATGGCTCCTATGAGATTGCTCCATCGGAGCCGTGGGTGATAAATAGCAAAGGAGATGTTTTTTTGATAGAACTTTTTCGGCGCTGTACTGCTGAATTTAATTCTTTTTCTCGATATAGGGAGGAATTGTTATCACTTATGTTTAAACAGATCTGGTTAACAATTATGAGGATACACGCTTTTGGTATGGAACAATCTAATTCACGTATAAGTGCGATGCTTGAATTTATCAGGCGTAATATTAATAAAAATATAAATCGTGCAGAAATCGCTAGAGAATTCAAGTTAACCCCTCAATATGTAAACTACATATTTAAGAGGGAGTTCGGTTTATCACCATCTAAGGTAATAATGCGAGAAAAAATTCATGCAGCGGCAGAAATGCTTTCCAGAGGCAGATATAATATTTCTGAAGTCGCCTGGCATTTTGGTTTTTCTGATCCTCTATATTTTTCAAGAGTTTTCAGGAAAATTACTGGTAGTCCCCCATCAAAATTCAAATAAACATTTAACCTGTTTATTTCATTAAAAATGCAAAAAGCACAGATATCTTTTAGAGGTAAAATTATATCACAAATTGTGATATTTGATTTTTTCGTATTTTTGCCCGAAAAGCGAAGGTATTGTATCCCAACTTCGGTACCTTCAACCTGCAGCGTAGTATAACTGCATCTCATTGCTATGGCACACTGTTTTTTAGGTTTAATGTGTAGATAAAAAAGACATGAAAATTGCTATAGCTAAATCAAAGCATACAATATTAGGTGGTCTCTGTAAAATATCGGGAAATCAAATGTTTTATATACTATCAGGAAGATTTGTTTTTCTTCGCTTTTATCAATTGTATTATTTCTCTAACAAAAGCGCATTCGCATTTTGCTGGGCACGGACGTAATTCCGACCGATTCAGGCAATATTTGGGGCATTCATTAGAGCCCCTTTTATTTTTCTGAAATATTTCTCCGTTATATAAATCTTTAAATAAATCCACTTCTAATGCTAATGTTGTACCGCAGTAATGGTTAAAAAGGAAAAGGCCGGCTTCAAGATGCTCAAAATGTGCCTGATAACCTATTATTTCAATTCGTTTATCGTTAATAAATTGATTTCGGTTTTTCCAATGAGAATTGCATTTAGGACATTTTTTAAACATATTATTCCTTTGTTATTCTATCAAAATCAGTGAAAGGTTTTAAAACCTCAGGTATATTTACAGAGCCATCTTCATTCTGAAAATTTTCGAGGATAGCGATAATAAAACGATCTGTTGCAGCAGTTGCGCTGATTGTGTGAACAAATCCCTTTTCTCCATTTTCATTTTTATATCTTATATTTAACCTTCTTGATTGAAATTCAGTAAGGTTTGTATTAGAGGTAACTTCTCTATATCCTCCAAAACCCGGGAACCATGCCTCAACATCATATTTCCGATATCCAGGGGCTCCCATATCACCGGCACATACGTCAACAACTCTATATGGGATTCTAAGTTGCTGTAAGAAGTATTCCTCATTTTCCAAACAAAACTTGTGATATTTTTCAGAGTCTTCTGGCAGACAGATGACTATTTGTTCAACTTTATGAAATTGATGAACTCTAAAAATTCCTCTTGATGCTTTACCATAACTGCCAGCTTCAGTTCTAAAACATGGCGTAAACGAGGTGAACATTAAAGGTAACGACGACGATGGTATTATTTCGTTTGCGCGATAACCTACAAGAGTCTGTTCAGATGTCCCAATCAATGCAAGATCTTCGTTTTGAATTTTATAAATTTGATCTTCAAAAAATGGCAAATAGCCGGTTCCATAGAGAGTTTCTAACTTTGCAACACACGGCGTAAAAAAGGATATGAATCCCCTTTTTATTAATTCTTTTTGTACCCAGTAAAACAGAGCTGAACATAATTCAGCCCCTTTACCTTTCCAGTAGTAAAATCCCGATTGAGCAACTTTTACTCCCCTTTCTGTGTCAATTATATCTAAGTATTCACCTATCTCGACATGATCTCGTGGTTTAAAAGTAAACGATGGTAGTTCACCGTATTTGCGAATTTCGCAATTATCTTTGTCAGTTTTCCCATCTGGAGTTTGTTCTGACAAGATATTGGGGATTCTTTTTAATTTTTCATTTAGTTCTTTTTCAACATGAACTAATTTTTTTTCTTCTATACTGAGTTTTTCTTTTAACTCTTTTACTTTTATTCTTGCATCAGGATTTGTTTTACATTCAGCACTTAAGCGATTTCTTTCAGACCTGATACGTTCAACATTTTTAAGGATTTCCCTGTAGATAGAATCGAGATTTATGGAGTCATCAATGATCTTTTCATCAATTCCCCTTCTTTGACATGAAGTTCTTAATAGTTGTGGATTTTCTCTTAATACTTTTATATCAATCATTTTTTCCCCTTTTTATAATAAACCTTTTGTTGATGGTAAATCGTCTGAATGATAATTTTTCATCGTTGCTATGTGCAAAGATTTTGCGAAAGATTTAAATATTGCTTCCACTATGTGGTGGCTTTCTTCACCATATAGCATTTTTATATGTAAAGTAATGCCGGCATTCATTGAAACGGCATAAAAAAATTCATGAAAAAGACGGGTCGAAATTCCATTAATATTTTCAGAAGGTATTTTTACATCATATTTAAGGTAAGAGCGTCCGGAAATATCAATTGAAGTCAAGACTAAAGCTTCATCCATTGGCAAGACAAAAAAACCATACCTCTTTATACCTCTTTTGTCTTTTAATGCATTTTTTATTGCATCTCCAAGTACTATTCCCACGTCCTCTATAGTATGATGATAATCTACGCTAATATCCCCTCGTGCCTTTACTGAAAGATCAAAATCTCCATGTTTTGAGAAGAGTTCCAGCATATGGTCTAGAAAAGGGATTCCTGTATCAATATCAGCTTTTCCATTACCATCAATGTTAATTCTGATATAAATATCAGTCTCCTTTGTTTTTCGGGAAACCTCTGCAATTCTGTTTTGATTTTTCTTCATGCTTTACCTTTAAATTTTATATATACTAAATTGCTTAATATACTCTTTCACAGAGCACTTGGCAAGAAGCCAAAAAAGAGGAAAAGAGCTCTCTCTTAATACTTTTTTGATTTTATATTTATTTCATTTATCTTTTTTATTTATTTCAATATGTTTTTAAAGTTATTATTGGCTCATTTACCTTATGAAAAAAAAATGCGAAAACCTACAGATATATTTTTTAGAGCTATTATGATTTTTCAGGAAAATCACAATTTGTAACAGTTTGTTTTTTTCGCATTTTTTCATCAGAAAAGCGAAAATGTTATGTTTCAGTTTCGTTAATCCTCAACTTGTATTATGGTAAATGGGTCTCGGCTCTTACTACTGAAGTACGTTGCTTTGTGAAATATGCAAGAAAAGTTTCTTAAAATAATCTCTAAAATTAGAAAAAGTGGTATTATATTAGAGTGAGATTGTCTTTATGAACTATTTCATCATCTCCAATATAACCGAGTATCGAATAGATTTCTGAACTCTTTTTTCCCAGAATAGATAAGAGCTCTTTTGAATTATAGTTCACAAGCCCTCTTGCAAATACATCGCCATTAATGGAACAAATATCAATGGTATCTCCTGTCTCAAAATTCCCTGATATTTTCTTGATTCCTGAAGGCAGGAGACTTTTATTTTTTTCTTTTATTGCTTTGACAGCTCCATCATCAACGTATAGCTTCCCTTTTGATTTAGAAAAGAAACCGAGCCATCTTTTTTTGGAGTTAATCTGTTTTTTGGATGGGACGAAAAGAGTTCCTTCTTCTTCCAAAGAAAAAATCTTCTGAATTATATTAGGGGTTTTTCCATTTGCAATTAATAACGGTTCTCCAGATGCTGTCACTATTTGAGCTGCCTTGATTTTTGTGGACATTCCACCTATAGAAACATCCTTGTCATTTGTATCACTTGCAAGTCCCTTTATAGATGAATCTATCTTCCTTACAATAGGTATTAATTTGCCATCTGAATTAAGAGAAGACATTAACCCATCTACAGTAGTCAGAATTATAGTTAAATCAGCCCTGGTCATAACGGCAATTAAAGCTGCGAGGCTATCATTATCTCCAAATTTAAGCTCATCTACAGAGACGCTGTCATTTTCATTTATAATTGGAAGAATCTCCATTTTTAAAAGCGCATTAAGGCAATTCATAACATTTAAATGCCTCTGGCGGTTATTCAGATCATCTGAGCCAAGCAGAATCTGTGCACAATGAAATCCAAAATTTCCAGCCTCTTTTTCATATAGAGACATCAGTTTGCTTTGACCGATTGCAGCTAAAGCTTGAATTTTTGATAATTCGTTTGGACGCTTTATTAAGTTAAGTGTTTTCATTCCTAATCCAACAGCGCCGGATGAGACAAGAATAATTTCTTTTTTTTGGGATTTTAGATAGGCTATTTGTGAGATAATTTGTGAAACTACAAATGTGTCTGTGAGTAGTCTTGTTCCTACTTTGATTACAATTTTTTTCGCTTCTTCGATAAATATTTTTCTCAATGCAAAATCACTTTTATCAGAATACATATATATTGCCTTAGAATTAAATTCAAAAAAATATAAATTATACTCTTTAAATATTAATTCAAAAAAAACTTTTTACTGAAATGAAGTTCACTTTTTTTGCCCTGCAAAATGAAATAAGTTAAAATATGATAAATCTATACAAAGAATATATTAATTTTTTTTTCCGCATTATTGTTTTTTTTATTTCTTTTCCTGTTCTTACAAAATACAACCCTGTTTTTTAAGTTCATTTTGTAGAGATTTTATATCTATATTGGAAGGGGATTTTTCCTCTTTAAGGGAAATTACTGTTGCTACTCCTGCTGCCTGCCCCATTACTCCACATTGCGGCATTACCCTGAGGCTTCCAAGTGCTTCGTGAGTACAACTTGCGCATCTACCGGCTATGAGCAAATTTTTTATTCCTTTTGGAACAAGTATCCTGTAAGGAATCTGATATTTAAATCCTTTTTCAGGATAATAAGTTTTTTTGTCCATTCCGGGACCAGATACACAATGAATATCTATAAAAAAAGATCCCCAGCCAATTACGTCGTCAAATTCTTTTCTATTTATTAAATCTTCTTTTGTTAATTTATATAAACCATGAATTCTTCTGCTCTCTCTTATTCCTATGGTATTAGGGGTTGATATCATATAACATTTCTCCATACCCGGTATGTATTTTCTATATACATTAATTGTTTCATATGCCTGTTTTCTTGCTTCGATAGTGGCTTTTGTTAGGTCTTCAGCTTTTCTTGAATCTATGTTTGTTACGTGAGTAAAATTTACGCCAATCTGATCTGGTCTGGTAGGAGTCCACCACCACCCCATGTTACCTGTTTGAAATGGTCTCATATCTCCATTTTTTATTGCTTCAGCATAAACTCGTTCTAATTTCCATGGGTTTGAATCATCAGGGAACTTATTTTGATATTCTTGCCTGAATTTTACTACTTTATCCCAGTCAACTCCACCGATTGTAAACATTAAAGTTACTGGTTGACATAAACCGCTTTCTTCATCTCCATAATCGAAAGAACAGCCTGCCATTGCAGCTATATCTCCATCTCCTGTGCAATCAATTATACGATCAGCATATATTTCTTGCCTCCCGTTCTTATTGTATACGACAATTCCTTTAATTTCATTATCTTTAACAATAGCTTCACTGGCAAATGTATGATAAAGTAGATCAGTGTTGCTTTCCTCTGCCATTTGTTCGAGAATAAGTTTCATCCCCTCTACTTCAAAATCTGCACTGGAGTTATTGCAAACGCCATAACCTGCTTTTTCAACTTTCTTTGCGGCTTCCCATATTATCCCCCCAACAATTCTTTCATTAGTTCCCCATGCAGAATATAAACAAATATGTCCATGCCCTCCTGCCGTCGCAACGCCTCCAAGACAATTAAATTGTTCCACAATAAGCGTTCTTGCTCCCATTCTAGAGGCGGCAAAAGCAGCTGAAAACCCTGCAGGTCCTCCTCCGCAAACAAGCACATCAACTTTTCTGATCATTTTTATTCTCCCGTTTTATTTTTTCAGCAGTATTCTGCAATATTTTTATATATTTCATTATTTCACTTCTTTTTATCTTTCCAGAGAGAGCAATTGCGAAATTCGCATTGTCAACGGGCACCGCAAGAGATAAAACTCCATTTTCTTGTGGAATTTTAGC
>ERZ795046.2472-NODE-2472-length-16181-cov-3.218157_pt1 | contig 16181 bp, 9 predicted proteins | sample MGYA00375130_ERZ795046 | MGnify/ENA primary metagenome ERZ795046 (study PRJEB30175, sample SAMN05720202) | activated sludge metagenome | isolation source: anaerobic digester from wastewater treatment plant | place: Japan | collected 2015-05-15 ...
CCGGCACTACGAGTCCGTCCTCGATAGCTACTGCAACACCGATATGAATATCATTGTGATACACCATTTTATCGCCCATCCACGACACATTCACATCAAGATTTTTTCTTAATGCAGCGGCACATGCCTTAACAATGATATCATTAAATGATATTTTGATTTCAGATAATTTGTTCAATTGCTCTCTTGCTGCGACACAAGTGTCCATATCAATTTCACTGGTAAGGTAAAAATGCGGCGCTGAAAACTTGCTTTCAGCCAGTCTTTTCGCAATGGTTTTTCTCATTTGAGATAATTCCACTGTTCTATCTCCTTGAGTCTGATAAGATATTGCGCTAGAAGCTGGAGTGCTACTTGAACTAGTGCTTATATTCTCTAGGTCTCTTCTGACGATTCTACCATTCTCACCACTGCCTGAGACTTTACTTAAATCCAACCCTTTATCTTTTGCCATTGATTTAGCCAAAGGGGACGCTTTTATTCTTGAATCACTATTATCTTCCTTTGATTCAACAGATTGTTGTGATTTTACTTCGGCTGTGGGACTTGTTACTGTTGCAGCTACAGTCTCATTTTTTGCTGGGGCTGCATCCTGTTTGAGCAAACTTGAAAAATCTTCATCTTTTTTGCCGATGATGGCGATAATTCCATCGACCGTTATGGCACCTGATGTCACTGCGATATGTAATAAGATGCCTTCTTGAAAAGCCTCTAGATCCATAGTAGCCTTATCTGTCTCGACTTCAGCAAGTACATCACCGGGCTTTACACTATCTCCTACTTTTTTGATCCAAGATTTGATCACCCCTTCTGTCATGGTGTCACTAAGTCTCGGCATTCTAATTACATCAGCCATAAAAATATTTTGTGCGAAAATACAAAATAGACTCGATTCTGACAAAGCATTATTGATTTTCACAAAAAATGGCTTACTTATAGGGTTTTATTTGGCGAAAGAAACAGAATGTAACTTCTCTACTATTGAGCCGTAAAAAGAGCAAATTTTAAGGGAGTTCCTTATAAATTAACAAAGTTTGAACTTATTTTCTGATAATAAACTGTTGGAATGCAAAAAAAATAGTAATTTTGAATTGAACATTTTGAATAAGCTTATGAAAATAAGAATTAATTTCACTTTATTAATCTTAGTATTTTTATTGAATCATGGCTGGAATCTCACTGCCCAGGACACAATTCCACCTACTGTGATCGTAATTCAAGGACTTCAAAAACTTCCAGTATATGCCTATAGTATTGCTATGCTAGATGCTGAAAGCATCGATGCAGGAAGTTTTGATAATGTTACACCTCGAGAGAAATTAAAATTCTATTTTAATGGTGATACTTCAATTAAACTCTTATATTTCACTTGCAGTGATTTTATCATTAATGGGCTATGTACTAATGAGATGACAGTAGATATTCAATTTTGGGTTGAAGATGAAGCAGGAAATAAGAATTATGCTACATTGCGCTATTATTTTTCAGACCCTAATTCAATTTGTGAACTTGGTTTTGTTCATGTAAGCCATTTGGACTCAAGTAGTAGAAATATTGAATTTCAAGTGGAAGTAAATTATAGGAATTATAATATCGAATATGTAAAGAGTGGATATGTCGAGTTAAAAAGAAGATCACAAGCAGGAGCATATAATAAAAGTACACCATTTAAGGTAGATAAATACAGCAATGGTGTAGAGACTAGTGATTTATTAAAAATCAGGAATCATATTTTAGGAAAAAACATTTTTCAGGATCCCAAACAAATTATTGCTGCGGATGTTAATAAGAGTCGCTCAATTACTGGAGCGGATATTTCTCAATTGAGAAAATTATTATTGTCTACATCTCCAAAAGATACATCAAGAGATGCATGGACTTTTGTTCCTGCCGATTATAAATTTGAAAATTTGAAGGATCCATATTCCGCACCAAGATATATCACCTGGAAGGATAGTTTATGCAATCCTGTAAATTATTTTCATTGTATCAAAATTGGTGACATTGATGGTAGTGCGAAGAATATTAATGCAGTCAATACAAGACAAATCAAGAAGAAAAATGTACAATATTCCATCGAGCAAACTTTATCTAAACATTATAAACTAAATCTATTTTTTGAAAATTCAACTAAGTTAAATACGATACAATTCAGTCTTCAAATTCCAAAAGGATTAGAGTTGGCCAATGTTGAATCCAGAATATTTGACATAACAGAAGAAAATTATTATTATGCTAGTTTGGATTATAATTATTTTAATTTTTCTTATGATCAATCTAATCTTTGCAGAATAGGCGAAGGAGAAATTTTCCTTACCTTGTATTTCAATGAAATCCCTCCTAAAGTAAATTTTGAAGTTGTGCTTGAAGATGCAATGATCCATTCTGAATTGACTGATGAATTCGACAATGTCTTTGGATTAAATCTCAGTAATTCAAATCATAGTAATAATAAATTCAAAATTAAACTAATTCCTAATCCAGTGAATGATTTAGCTCTATTTGAATTTAATTCAGATAATGAAAATGACTGCACACTACATATTTATGATTCCAATCTAAAATTATTAAAAAGTATTATTTACCAGCAACATATAGGTTTGAATAGAATCCATATGACAATTGCAGATTTTCCAGATGGAGTTTATTTTTATTGTTTAGAGTCTTCGAGTTTTAGATTATATGATAAATTTTTAGTCCAAAATTAGGTGGATTATTTGTGTAATATCGTGAGTTAGTTATGGTATGAAAACCAAGAACTCATATTAAAGGGAATTACTTTAAAACAAAATATTTGTATATTGCAATCTAAAATAATGATTATGAAAAAACTTACAATCATCATTATTCTATTGGCTTCGATTTTAGCCTGCAATAAGAATGAAGAAGAGTTTAATCCTAAGACAATAAAACAAATTTCGGATCTATATCCGCCATATTTAAGACCTCTTTCTGAGTTGAGATTAGCGCTGTCAAAAACGGTAGCTAATGGACTAAATGACTCAAAGTTTAGAGAGTATATTCAAAAAACATCAAAGGCTAATACCACCAGAGGCTTTAATGAAATTCTACTGGAAGTTCACAAAAAAGATATTGTCAAAGATAATTTGAGCTTGGAAGATTTCTTAAAGGGACATGTACCTTCTGATGCAAAGGAAATTTTTGGCGATTCTTTGTTTTATTTTCTACATAAGGATGATCCATGCGTGGTGATCAAGATTCCAGATATTTTTTATGATTATAACTGGGATATTCATAAAATTTCTCCAATGGTATATGCAGGAGTTCCCTCAGAAATTTTGAATCCACCTTACTATGCTTTTCATGCTTCTGGATATCAAGAGGAATTTATAGACACATGGAATCCTACTCATTTTTATATCACAGTTAAATTAAGTGAGGATTATTCACTGTATGATATCAATACTTGGGACAATGAAAAAAACATAAACTTATACGAAGTATTGCCACAAGCATTTGAAGGTGGCTGCTGGGAGATATTGGAAGAGAAAATTGCTATATCTGGGATAGATTATGGCAATGATCCTAAGCGAAAATATATTCATCGCTTTAAAGCATTTGAGATATGGAGAGAACATTGTGCATACAAAGGTCCACTATTGATGAATAATCCTTGTGGAAAGCCAAATTTGAGGGATTGTGTAGGGCCAGACGAATCTAGATTGATCTTAAAATCTTTTAAAATACATAATGAAATTCAATTTAAATTTGTGAATAATAAATTTGGTGATTCATTTTTTTGGTATTGTAATTTTATAAATTCTCTGACAGGTAAAAATACTTTGACTTGTCTTCCTGCAGTGCGATACATTAGCTTTAATACTAGAAAAGTAATTTTACAAGAGCAATTTATAAGTAAAGATTTTGAATGTATTGGAAATGTATTAATACCTTCAATGCAAATCGATTTTGTAAGAAATGAGCAGTTAAATACAATTGATATTGGAATGGAAGTAGTATCATCTTTTAATGAAAGAAATAAAGTTTTTTCAACATGGTATTGCTCTTTTGAAGATTTGGTAAAAAAACCAATTATTTCATATATCCCATCTCAAATGAATGCTTCCATTTATCAACCAGAACAAAGAGATATTATTGGATATTCTGAAAACCCACCAATAGTTGTTTCTTTAGATTCTGATATATATTTTGTTTACTAATAATCAATTTCATATTAATACTGCAAGTTATTAATTTTTTTTCTTAAGCTATTTTGATAAAATATTTGTATATTGCAATCTAAAATAATGATCATGAAAAAACTTACAATCATCATTATGATTCTGGCTTCAATTTTAGCCTGCAATAAAAATGAAGAAGAGTTTAATCCTAAGACAATAAAACAAATTTCGGATCTATATCCGCCATATTTAAGACCTCTTTCTGAGTTGAGATTAGCGCTGTCAAAAACGGTAGCTAATGGACTAAATGACTCAAAGTTTAGAGAGTATATTCAAAAAACATCAAAGGCTAATACCACCAGAGGCTTTAATGAAATTCTACTGGAAGTTCACAAAAAAGATATTGTCAAAGATAATTTGAGCTTGGAAGATTTCTTAAAGGGACATGTACCTTCTGATGCAAAGGAAATTTTTGGCGATTCTTTGTTTTATTTTCTACATAAGGATGATCCATGCGTGGTGATCAAGATTCCAGATATTTTTTATGATTATAACTGGGATATTCATAAAATTTCTCCAATGGTATATGCAGGAGTTCCCTCAGAAATTTTGAATCCACCTTACTATGCTTTTCATGCTTCTGGATATCAAGAGGAATTTATAGACACATGGAATCCTACTCATTTTTATATCACAGTTAAATTAAGTGAGGATTATTCACTGTATGATATCAATACTTGGGACAATGAAAAAAACATAAACTTATACGAAGTATTGCCACAAGCATTTGAAGGTGGCTGCTGGGAGATATTGGAAGAGAAAATTGCTATATCTGGGATAGATTATGGCAATGATCCTAAGCGAAAATATATTCATCGCTTTAAAGCATTTGAGATATGGAGAGAACATTGTTCTTACAAGGGTCCACTATTGATGAATAATCATTGTGGAAAGCCAAATTTGAGGGATTGTGTAGGTCCTGGTGAGTCAAAATTGATATTAAAGTCAATTAAAATGAAGAAGGAAATCATGTTTATTTTAATTAATAATAAATTCGGTGATTCATTTAATTGGTATTGTAATTTCTTTGATGAAAATACTGGAGAATATCTCTTGACTTGTGTTCCTGCTATACGATATAGCAGCTTTAATTTGCGCGGAGTTGTGTTAAAAGAAAAATTTATTACTAAAGATTTTGAATGCATTGGCAAAGCTACTATTCCGTTTATGGATATTGAGTATTTTAAGAATAATAGCTCTGATTCAATTGAAATCGGAATGGAAGTTATTCCATCGTTTAATACAGGATATAAAGTTTATTCCACTTGGTATTTGACATATGAAGACCTAGTTAATCCATTAATTTTTCCACCTTCAATACAACTTAACGGAACTGTTTTTAATCCTGATTCAAGAGATATTATTGATTACGGTGGGAGTGCTCCATTTGTAATAGAACTTGATGGCTCAGATATTGGTTTTGTATATTAATTTATAGTGTGTAAGTTTGATATTGCCTATTTTGTGTAACTTATAAAGGAATGGGATCGAATTGGAAGAATATTAGTTATTTGATGAAATTTACTTTATCATTTTGCTAGGCAATCTTTTACAAATATTATGAAACATCACTTTACTGCTCACCGCAGCAATAGTTGGATGATGTCATCACATTAGTGCTATTTCTATATCTTGTTATTGCTGATTTTACAGCCATTTTCTTATTTATTATATTAAACATTTAATTTATTTATAACTTTAAGGCTTAATTTGAATTGTATATCATCGGAAAATGGGAAAAATCGGATCCAAACTGCTTTTTGATTCTGTAGAATTGCTGAGTACCTTGCCTGGGATTGGCAAAAAGTCAGCTTTGAGGATGGCGCTACATTTGGCGAATCTTGAGCCATCCAAAACATTGAAACTTGCCGATTCTCTCACTAAACTGGCAAATGAATTGAAGACCTGTAGTCACTGTTTTTTATATTCAGACACAGATATCTGCGATATCTGTGCAAATCCAGCTAGAGATCCCAAAACCATTTGTATCGTTGAATCCATTAAAGACCTCATTGCAATAGAAGAAACGAATCAATATCATGCTAGATATCATATTTTGGGTGGATTGATATCACCGATAGATGGTATCGGTCCTGAGAATTTGAATTTGAATACCTTGGTAGAACGCATTTCCAATGATGGAGTTCAAGAATTAATTATGGCTATAAGACCTTCTATTGAAGGTGATACAACGATATACTATATTTCAAAGTTATGCTCGGAGAAGAATATCAAAATCTCAATGATCGCAAGAGGCGTTTCTTTTGGTTCTGAACTCGAATTCACCGACGAAATAACCCTTGGCAGATCTATTCTATCAAGGACGCCATATTTAATTCATGACAATCTGATGGTGTGACTTTAAGTATCATTATAGTCAATTACAATGTCAAGTATTTTATAGAACAAGCTATAAGAACAAGCCTTAAAGCATCGGAGCATATTGATGCTGAAATTATCGTTGTAGACAATGCTTCTATTGATGGATCTCAATCCATGATCAAGAATTTTTTTCCTGAAGTTCAGCTCATTGATTTAAAGAATAATCTCGGTTTCTCAAAGGCAAACAACATTGGCATTGCTGCAGCAAAAGGGGAATTTATTCTTTTATTAAATCCAGATACAGTCGTCGGTGAGAATACTTTTGTGGAATGTTTAAAATTCATCCAAACGCATTCTGGTTGTGGCGCACTCACTGTGAAAATGTTGGATGGATCTGGAAAACTATTGCCAGAATCTAAGAGAGGATTTCCTACACCTTGGGCTGCATTTTGTAAGTTCTCTGGTTTGTATAAAATTTTTCCCAAATCAAAATTTTTCAATCAATATTATTTAGGCCATTTGTCTTACGATGAGATCCAGAAAATAGACGTCATGCCTGGCGCATTTATTTTAGTGAGAAAAAATATTGTTGACCAAATCGGTGGATTGGATGAAAGTTATTTTATGTATGGAGAAGATATCGACTTTTCATACCAAGTAAAAAAACATGGCTATGAGAATTACTATTTACCCGAACCACATATCATCCATTATAAAGGAGAAAGTACCAGTAAGTCAAGTATAAACTACATCAAGAGTTTCTACAATGCAATGATTATTTTTACAAATAAATACTATAGTGGACTTCAAAAATTTGGATTGCTTCTTATTCTAAAATTGGCGATAATTTTTCAAGCGAGCTTGAGTTTTGTCAAACATAATTTGATTCAGATTATTCGTCCTTTGTTGGATATACTGATTATATTTTTTGGTATAAAATATATAGCTTCTCTTTGGTCTATATTCTATCATCACCAAGAGAATTATTTTTCTGAAGATTCTTTGAATAAGAATGCTATCCTATATTCCATCCTTTGGATTGCTGTAGCCTTATTTCACGGATTCTATGATCGTATCATTAAGATTAAAGATATTTTGATCATCTTGGTCATTGGTTTAATACTGAACTTAAGCATATATTCAGTGCTTCCAGAAAGCTATAGGAGCTCACGTGTGATTCTTCTGCTATCTAGTGTGTTTGTAGCAGTGTATTTATTTGCAGTAAGATTTATTATATTATTTTTTCAATCGAAAAATAAAAGAAATTCACTTGATAAATCACTAAATTATTTGATCATAGGAGATGAACATGATGAAGATTTTGTGAAATCTATTTTTGATCACAATCAACTAAAATATAGTATTGTCAAACGACTCGATCCTTCAGAGAAATTCTCAGAAACACAAATTCGGGAAATGGTAAAAATTCTTTCAGTTGATGAAATTATTTTTTCTTCAGACAAGTTTCAAACTCTAGGAGTCTTGGATTATATCTCAAAGCTGGGTGCATTAGTTTCATATAAGATCATTTCAAAAAATACCCAAAGTCTCATTAGCAGTGCTTCAAAAAATACCAAGGGAGAATTGATCCATTTTTCAATAGCGTATAAGTTGACAGACAGGGTTTATCGAAGACAGAAGCGTATATTCGATGTCATGTATGCTATTTTTTTATTTTTATTTTTTCCAATTATAATTTTTTTTCAAAGAAATATATCGGCTTATTTTTTGAATATTTGGCAAGTGTTGATTGGTCATAAAACTTGGGTTGGTTACACACGTCAGGCTCAGGAGAAATATGATCTGCCTCACATTAAACCAGCTTTATTTTCTATCTATTCCGATCAAGAAGCATTGCCCAACGAAATATTGGAAAAATATATTTTGACCCATTACGCACAGAATTATTCTATCTTTACAGATATTCATTGTTGTCTACAAAATATTACAAACTCAGATATTCATTAGTATGACATCTGCATCGAAAATTATTAAACTTTCAGAGACGATATTACCTTCCTTAGTTCAAATAAGAGAACATCTCCATGCGCATCCCGAATTGTCATTTCAAGAGTGGGAGACTTCAAAGTTCATAAAGAAACAGCTCCAAGAATTGAATATTCCTTATACTGAAAATTGGGCAAAGACCGGCATTATAGCTACAATAGGAAAATCATCAAAGCGCGTGGTAGGACTTAGAGCAGATATGGATGCGCTTCCTATCGAGGAAGAGAATGAAGTTGCTTATAGATCAAAGAATATCGGGGTTATGCATGCCTGTGGTCATGATGTTCATATGACTTGTTTGCTTGGGGCGGCTCAGATATTGAAGGCGATGGAGAATGAACTTGAAGGTGAGGTGAGATTGATATTCCAGCCTGGTGAAGAATTATTGCCAGGGGGTGCTAGCCAACTCATTGCCCAAGGCGCTCTAGATGGTGTAAATGCGATCTTTGGATTGCATGTTCAGCCCAAAATGGAGGTGGGTAAGATTGGATTTTGTCCAGGTCCTGCAATGGCTTCTTGTGATGAGATTTACATTAAGATCAAAGGGAAGGGAGGACATGCTGCCATGCCAGACCAAACCATCGATCCAATATATGTTTCTGCTCAACTCATATGTCAGATTCAAGCACTGATCAGCCGTGAAAAACAAGCATTTAACCCCTCTGTCCTCGGTATAGGAAAAATTAATTCAGTAGGTGGTGCGACTAATATTATTCCTGATGAAGTCATGTTGGAAGGGACATTGAGATGTCTAGACGAGGTATGGAGAGCTAGGGCAAAAAATAGATTGCGTGAGATCATCAATCACAGCTGTGCTGCATTTGGTGCTACTGCAGAGGTTAATATTGTAGATGGCTATCCTTGCTTAAATAATAATGTTAGCCTCACTCATCAAGCTATCCAAACATGTAGTGAAATAATTGAGAAGGAAGATATTATACATTTAACCCCTCGGATGACATCAGAGGATTTTGCATATTATAGCCATAAAATTCCCGCTTGTTTTTACCGTCTTGGGATAGGCAGAGAAGCAGGAGTACATACCCCACATTTTGACATAGATCCAGCATGTTTGGCTATTGGATCGAGGAGTTTAGCTCATTTAGCAAAGGATTTTTTAAAAAACACATAAAATATTTTCATAATTTATAACTAGATATGCATCAAATTATTAACTTTGTGCTTTGATGAAATAAGGACAATAATAATTAGATTATAATAAGAAAATGGCAAAAATACTTATCGTTGATGATGAGCAAAGTATCAGGAGGGCACTGCGTGATATTTTGGAGTTGGAAAAATATCAAGTGGATGAAGCGATAGATGGATTAGACTGCCTTGTCAAAATCAAGCAAAATTCTTATGAAGCGATCATCCTAGACATTAAAATGCCAAAAATGGATGGCATGGAAGCATTGGACAAAATCCAGTCTTTAGCATCAGATACACCTATCATCATGATCAGCGGTCATGCTACGATTGACACTGCTGTGGAGGCTGTAAAAAAAGGTGCTTATGATTTTATTTCCAAACCACCAGATCTGAATAGATTGCTCATTACCCTGCGCAATGCAATAGATAAATCATCCCTGATTTCAGAAAAAAAGGTACTTCAAAAGAAAGTATCTAAATCAAAGACACAAGAGATCGTTGGGGAATCAAAGACAATAATGAAGGTGAGAGAAACCATTGAATTGGTAGCTCCAACCGACGCTAGAATATTAGTCACTGGACCTAACGGAACTGGAAAAGAATTGGTGGCAAGATGGATTCACGACAAGAGTAATAGAAACAATGGAAGTATCGTAGAAGTCAATTGCGCAGCGATTCCTTCTGAGCTTATTGAGAGTGAATTGTTTGGTCATGAGAAGGGATCATTTACTTCTGCTATCAAACAGAGATTGGGTAAATTTGAATTGGCTAATGGTGGCACTTTATTCCTTGACGAAATAGGGGATATGAGCCTGTCAGCACAAGCAAAAGTGCTTCGCGCTCTTCAAGAAAATCGAATCACCAGAGTAGGCGGAGATAAAGAGATCCCAGTTGATGTAAGAGTCATTGCTGCTACAAATAAAGATCTACGTGAAGAGATCATCAGAGGAAGATTTAGAGAAGATTTATACCATCGATTGGCTGTGATTATTATCGAAGTTCCTTCACTCAATGATAGGAAGGAAGATATTCCGATATTGACAGAACACTTTATAGAACATATCTGCCATGAATATGGTATCGCTGCAAAGAAAATTGATGATTCAGCTTTAGAGGAGTTACAAAAATATAATTGGACAGGAAATATTCGTGAGTTGCGAAATGTCGTGGAAAGACTCATAATCTTATCTAAGCAAAAAATAACTAGGAAAGAAGTATTAGATTTTGTTATTCCTGCAAGTCAAAGAAATACAAAATTTAGAGAATTATTTGATCAGTTTGGAACAATTTCTGAGCTAAATGATTTTATAAAGAAAGAGTTTCATTCCTATAAACAAGAAAATTAATTTTGAAAAATGTTGAATAAATAGGCCTGTTCTCAAAAGGACAGGCTTTTTTAATCGAATTCATTTTATTTTTAATTGGATTGAGTAAAATATAAATACAACTTATAAAAAAATTATCAGATGAAGTCAATGAAGCAATGGGGTCAGTTAAAAGGAGAGAACAGTTGGACGATGTTCAAGGTGATCTCAGAATTTGTTGATGGATTCGAGACGCTTAATCGATTGGGGCCTTGTGTTTCTATTTTTGGTTCTGCTAGAGTCAAGCCCGATCACCCTCATTATCAGTTGGCAGAAAAAATTGCTGCGAGACTTACAGAGGAGGGATTTGGTGTGATCACTGGTGGTGGTCCAGGCATCATGGAAGCTGCAAACAAAGGCGCAAAATTGAATAATGGATTGAGTGTGGGATTGAACATAGATCTGCCTTTTGAACAGAGTAGCAATCCTTATATCGATCATGATAAAAATCTAAATCATCGTTTTTTCTTCGTTAGGAAAGTGATGTTTGTCAAATATTCTCAGGCTTTCATTGCATTGCCGGGTGGACTTGGTACGATGGATGAATTATTTGAAGTGTTGACTCTAACTCAAACAGGAAAGATTAATCATGTTCCCATCATCCTCGTGGGAAAAGAATTTTGGACACCACTGAAAGATTGGATTCGAAGTATGATGCTTGAGAAGAATAATTATGTAAGTCCTAAAGATATGGATCTCATGCCTATCGTGGATGATCCAGAGGAGATCGTCAGTATAATGAATGAATTCTATGAAGGTGAAAAAGGTACGAGTCTGCAGCCAATATTTGAATTATAGAGTTTTATTTAATTCAATGAGCTGAAAAGCTTTTTGAATCGTTCTCAACTAGAGCTTAAAGTTAAGATAGTCCTTGCACTATTGCAACATTGTAATCGCTGAACAATTGTTTAATATGTGTATTCTATTAGCCTTAGTTAATTTATAATAATTTAAGCTTATAATACATCAAATTTTACCTCATTTCGTAATTGCAAAGACAAATATGAGACAAACACAAATTTTTGTCTATTTTTGGCTATTCATTTAAATTTTACAGCCATGCGTTGGATTTATATTATTATTTTATTTCATTTTACTTTCTCTATTGTTGCTCAAGACACAATTACAGTTCAAACTTTTAATTGGGCAAATCCTGCTCGTAGAGGTGCTTTTCAATTTCCACAAGATCCTACGCAATCTTATAGGAAAATATTAATGGAATATAATATGCGATGTCATAATGCCGCTGTTGGAACTGGAAGTGTAGGGTGTTATGAATGGGACTATAGTTGCAATACCTTCATCACAGATAGCAGCAGGGTTGACAGTTTAAAAGCGACAAATGATAATTATATTGTAGCAGGAAATACAGAGACAAGTTTTGAATATCAGTATTATCCAATGAACTCAATATATGAGACCACACAGAAAAATGTATCACTTGGAGCAATATCTAATGAAATACAGTCCAAAATAAATAGCTCTGGAAATACCGTGTTCAAGTCGACTTCCAAAGGGATGAGAATGCAGGTTTTGTTGACTCAAGCAGAACTGTTGGCTGCGGGGGTTAAAGCTGGGAAAATAAGTGGGATCAATTTAAGCTCTGCTAGTGGCGGAAGATTTAAAAATTTAAAAATAAAATGTAAAAGTACAAATCGTCAAAATCTCACCACTAAACCAGAATTAAAGGGATTCTCCACCCATTATTATATCGACACTGATTTTGCCCCTCAAGGTTCTAAGAAACTTTATTTTTATGATGCTTTCATTTGGGATGGTACATCATCTCTAATTTTAGATATCAGTTATAATAATGAAGAGAATGATATTGTACCAGATTTAATATTGAGTAGCGATGCTAATACCAATGCCATTGTATCTGGCCAAGCTGAAAAATGTATGATATGGGATGGGGTGTCACCACAGTTTAAATCTCCAAAATTGAGTAATTTCTCTGATGAGATAACGATATCATTTTGGTTATTCGGAACACCACAGAATCAACCCACAAATGGCTCCGTTTTAGAAGGCTTGAATCCTCAAAAATTAAGATCGCTAAATATTCATCTCCCATGGAGTAATGGTTCCATTTACTTTGATTGTGGAAACTTGAATGGATCTGTAGATCGAATTGAAAAAGCTGCAGTTGTGAATGATTATGAAGCTGACTGGAATCATTGGACATTCACTAAAAATGCTACGACAGGAATCATGCGTATCTATAAAAATGGCTCCTTGTGGCAGTCAGCAACTGGAAAAACCAATGCTATTAATATTGATCAAATGGCCCTAGGTGAAGCATTAAGTTATAATGGCGTGTATTTTGGTCGAATGAAAGAATTTGCGATGTGGAATAAAGAATTAGATTCGACTCTGATTCAAGAATGGATGCATAAAGATATAAATAGTACTCATCCTGAATTTTCGAATCTCCAATTCTACTATAAATTTGAACAAAGTGTGAGCAACAGCGTCAAAGATCACGCTCAAAATCCACAAGATTTACTGTTGCCAGTTGCAGTGAGAACATATTCAGATAAAGCTGAACGCAATGTTCTCAATTTTACTTCGATGTCAAATAGACCTTTAATGAGTATTGTTCAAGGAACCTATGGATCGACAAATATTACCAATATAGCAGTAAGAGATTCCGTTCCAGAAGGTCCGCGAAAAGTGCAGCAATATAGTGTTCAAAATAATAATTTAGTTTTAGATTCTGTGTATTATCTATATCGCAGTGGCATCATTAAAGTATATGCTGAAGATGGGACATTCGTAGAGGATTTATTGTTTTTTTCTGATGGATTATTCTTAATCGATAAATTAAAATACCATCGTAAAATTCCAGCTAAATATGAATTAGTTTCCCTCGTGACGCCTTATGGAAATAATTTAGATCTGGGGAAAAGTGGTAAAACTTTTATATTTGATGTCACGGATTTTGAACCAATCTTGAAAGGACAGAAATTTTTATCTATGGAAATGGGTGGAGAAAATCAAGAAGAAATAGATATTAAATTTCATTTTATAAAAGGAACTCCGGAGCGAAAAGTCATGGATATAAGAAATATTTGGCCATTCGAAAGAGGTGGATTTGCAGATATCTTGAATAATAATAAGTTCGAGGCTCGCAGTTCGAATTTAAATTCAAATGCTAAATATTTTAATATTAGAATGTCAATCACGGGTCATGAACAAAATGGAGAATTTACCAATAGAAGACATTTCGTCAATGTACAGGGAAAGTCAAATAATAAATTTAGCTTTAATGTATGGAAAGAATGTGGACTGAATCCAATATATCCTCAAGGTGGTACTTGGATTTTTGACAGAGCAGGCTGGTGTCCTGGTGCTCCTACAGATTTACATCGATTTGATATTACACCTTATGTAGGATCTAATGCTGCGACTACTATAGATTATGGCGTAGATCCACCTCAGTTAGATCAAGCAAATTATTTAGTTTCTAGTCAATTGGTGTCCTATGGAGACTATAATTATACACATGATGCAGCTCTCGTGGATATCATGAGACCTAGCTCTGGAAGAGTTGAATTCGAAAGGATGAATCCATCATGCAACACACCAAAAATACGAGTTAGAAATTCTGGTTCTGCAACCCTTACTTCTTTAAAAATTAAATATGGAAGAGCAAATGGATTAAAAGAAAATTATACATGGACCGGAAATCTTAGTGCTTCAGATGAAGTAGAAATTGACCTTCCAATAACTCAGCCTAATTTTTGGGTGAATGCATTAGATACAAATTTGATTTTTGAGGTGGAGCTATCGGATCCTAATGGAAATCCAGATCAAAACAAAGAAAATAATTTTCAGTCTGTTGCTTATAAAAATGTTGAGTCATTTCCACCTTCTGTTTTTTTTGAATTCAGAACAAATAGTAAACCTACTGACAATGCTTACAGGATAACAAATTCGTCAGGTACAACCATAGTAGAGCGCACATCAATGACGGCTGCTACGACATATCGCGATGAATTAAAATTTGCTCCTGGTTGTTATACTTTGGAGGTAACAGATAGTGAAAATGATGGATTGGCGTTTTGGTATTTTCCTAATTATGGCAATGGTTCAGCAAGAATCGTGAGGAAATTGAATGCGACAGCTTTTGTCCCAGTGAAGGCTTTTATTTCAGATTTTGGGGGTGGTTTTCAATACGATTTTACAGTAACGGAACCAGTCGGGACTAATGATGCAAATTTGTTTGAATTATTTGCTTATTACCCCAATCCAGTTGAAGATGTTCTTAATTTAGATATTCAAAATTCAGATTTAACTGATTTGCAAATTAGTATCCTTGATCCGCAAGGGAAAATTTTAAAGCAAAAAAAACACGTCATGTATTCTGGAATCAATCAAATTAAAATCCATACCAATGATTTGATGCAAGGTATTTATTTTATTAAGATTCAACAATCTGGAAAAACTAAAACTGTTAAATTTGTAAAACAGTAATGATTTAAAATAAAAATGGCTTCTGTTGTTACAGAAGCCATTTTTATTTAACTTATTTCTTATTCAATAATTTTTATTCTGATACCTTTGGTATGTGAAATAAATTCAGGAGCATATAAGCATTGCAAGCTTGAAATCCCCTCTGAAAATTCACCAATAAACGAGGCTCTAGTGTGAAGCTCTATGACATGCATACCTTTTGGTAAATAGTCGATGAAATAGTCAGTTGCTAAATCTCTTTGACTTATATAATATTTTAATTTATTCTCAGATTGATAGCCAGAAAGTTGGTCAATTGGTTCAAGACCTGTTGCTCTCATTGCTTTAAGATGTAAGAATTCCATATTTCGATCTGATGTAATAATAAACCTAGTGACTACCAAATCACCTAATTTAATTTGACCTTGATCTTTTATTGGTTCGTAGAAAAAAGTATTGTTAGTATCTCTTTTTATAAATAGTTGTTTCTCTAATTTTAGACCTGTGTCATTAAATTGTTCTACTTTGTCCATATCTTCCAAATATTGATAGTATGCAGCACCATATGAAATAGATTGATTGGGATTGCTAATTTTAATTTTGGAAAATTCAGGTTTTATTTTATCAGCCGACCACTGTTTTGAAATATAGCCTAAGCTATTATCTTGTTTTTCTATTT
>ERZ795046.2473-NODE-2473-length-16180-cov-13.012031_pt1 | contig 16180 bp, 13 predicted proteins | sample MGYA00375130_ERZ795046 | MGnify/ENA primary metagenome ERZ795046 (study PRJEB30175, sample SAMN05720202) | activated sludge metagenome | isolation source: anaerobic digester from wastewater treatment plant | place: Japan | collected 2015-05-15 ...
GCATATATAACTGCTATGAATATTCAGGAGCCCAATAGACTGGCAGATTTCATAGCGGCAAATCTAAATATAAGTATTGCACAGAAACAAGAAATATTGGAGACGATAGATGTAAAGGAGAGACTGCAGAAGGTAACCTATTTCTTGAACTCAGAGGTCCAGATACTGGAAGTCGGCAAGCAGATCCAGAGTGAAATTAAAACAGAGATGGATAAACGGCAGAGAGAGTATATACTCAGAGAACAACTTAAAGCCATACAGAAAGAATTGGGAGAGGTTGATGAACAAACTAAGGAGATAAACGAGCTCAGAGAGAAGATAGAACAGGCAGGTATGCCAGAAGAGGTCAGAAGAGAGGCAGAAAGAGAACTTGATAGACTCTCTCAGATGATGCCGGGAGCAGCAGAGTATACAGTAAGCAGGACATATCTTGACTGGCTGATAAATCTACCCTGGTCTAAATCCACTGAAGATACTCTTGATATAGAAAGAGCTAAAGAGATCCTGGACGAGGACCATTACGACCTGGAAAAGGTTAAAAATCGTATACTTGAATTCCTGGCGGTTAGGAAACTTAAGAACGATACCCATGGACCGATACTCTGTTTTGTTGGTCCTCCAGGTGTGGGTAAGACCTCTCTGGGGATGTCTATAGCGAGGGCTATGGGAAGAGAATTTGTAAGGATATCTCTTGGAGGAGTCAGGGATGAAGCTGAGATCAGAGGACACAGAAGGACTTATGTTGGGGCATTACCTGGACGCATAATACAGGCTATAAGAAAGGCTGGAACCAATAATCCGGTCTTTATGCTCGATGAGATAGATAAATTGGGATTAGACTTCAGAGGTGACCCTGCAGCTGCACTGCTGGAAGTATTAGACCCTCAGCAGAACAGTAAATTTGTTGACCATTATCTTGATGTTCCCTTTGATCTGTCAAAGGTCTTTTTTATAACCACCGCCAATATGCTGGATACTATTCCCCCAGCTTTACTTGACAGGATGGAGGTAATTACGCTACCAGGATATACAGAATATGAGAAGCTGGAGATTGCCAAGAGATATCTTATCCCCAGACAGATCTCTGAGAATGGTTTAAAGCCAGATATGGTTACCTTTGATGAGGAAGCTATAAAAAAGATAATAAGAGAGTATACCAGAGAGGCTGGAGTCAGAAATCTTGAGCGAGAGATAGGGTCAGTCCTGAGGAAGATAGCACAAAAGGTAGCACAGGGGGAAACTGGACCATTCAATATAACTGTAAATGACATAGAAAAATATCTGGGCATACCCAGATATCACTTTGGACTGGCTGGAGAGAGAGATGAGGTAGGAGTAGCTACCGGTTTAGCCTGGACAGAAGCTGGGGGAGATATATTATTTATTGAGGCGGCTCTTGTCCCTGGAAAAGGAGGGCTCATATTAACCGGAAAGCTAGGAGAGGTTATGCAGGAATCAGCCAGAGCTGCTCTTACATATGTCAGATCGAAGTCGGAGGAGTGGGGAATAGAGAGTAACTTCTTTGAAAAATGGGACATACATATCCATGTGCCTGCGGGTGCAATACCAAAAGATGGTCCTTCTGCAGGGGTTACTATGGCTACCGCCCTGGCATCCGCTATCAGAAAGATTCCTGTGAGAAAGGATATAGGAATGACAGGGGAGATAACTATAAGGGGGAAGGTGCTTCCTGTTGGAGGTATCAGAGAAAAGGTACTGGCTGCTCACCGGGCAGGATTAAAGACAGTTATGCTTCCGAAGGATAACGAGAGAGATCTAGAAGAGGTCCCTCAGATAGTGAAGGAAGATATAGATTTTATATTCATAGAGCATGCTGATGAAGCGATAAATATGGCTCTGCTTATGCCAGAACTGGTAAAGTAAAACGTAAAATGTCGGGAGGTTTATTGATGGACAGATTTAGCAAAGAGATGCTAACTACAGAAGAGATTAAACATCTTGAAAGATTGGGCAATATTTGTAGAGGGGATATCATCAAGATGACCACCTTATCCAGGCAGGGACATCCTGGTGGGTCTATGTCCTCTATAGATATTTACGTCACGCTTTATTCATTTGCCAATGTAAATCCAGAAGACCCTTATAATCCAGGCAGAGACAGGATAGTCATAAGTCATGGGCATACGTCTCCCGGGGTATATTCGGTACTGGGAAGATTTAGTTTCTTTGATATCGATAAGGCTATAGCTCATTTCAGACAGGCTGGCAGTATGTTTGAAGGACATATAGAAAGGATAGTTCCGGGGGTAGAGTGGACCACTGGTAATCTGGGGCAGGGGCTATCAGCTGGATGTGGTTTTGCAGTTGCTGGCAGGGTAAAAGGGCTGGATTTCCATACCTTTGTCGTTATGGGGGATGGAGAACAGCAGAAGGGGCAGCTGTCAGAAGCCAGGCGCTTTGCTGTAAAATATAACCTTCCCATAACAGCCATAATTGACAACAACGGTTTACAGATAAGTGGGACAAACAGATTTGTTATGCCACAGGATATAAGAGCTAACTATCTCTCAGATGGCTGGGAGGTTATAGAGATAGATGGTCATAACTATCAGGAGATATACCAGGCTTTACGCTACGGTATAGGGAAGAAAAAGCCGGTAGCTATTCTTGCCCGTACAATAATGGGTAAAGGTGTATCATTTATGGAGAATAAAGAGGTCTATCATGGAAAAGCTTTAAATATGGAAGAGTACAAAAGAGCTATGGAAGAGCTTGGATTGGAAGACGACCTCGAAAAGTATAGAAAAATGAGAGACTCTTTTAACCCTGATCCCCATAAATTTCCGCCTGCGGAAACTATAAATATCGACACCGGAACATCAATTATTTATAAACCTGAAGATAAAAAGGATAACAGGTCGGCATTTGGTAACGCCTTGAAAGACCTTGGAGAGAAAAACAACGATGGTAAGCATACCCCCATTGTAGTTTTTGACTGTGACCTTACAGGCTCGGTAAAGACCGATGGATTCAGCAAGAGTTGTCCGGATTATTTCTTCCAGGTAGGGATTCAGGAACATAATGCTGCCACAATCGCCGGTGCCTCTAGCCAGGGGGTGATAAGCTTCTTTGCAGATTTTGGAGTATTTGGTGTTGATGAGACTTATAATCAGCACAGGCTTAACAGTATAAATCATACAAATTTGAAACTGGTCACCACACACTGTGGTCTGGATGTGGGATCAGACGGAAAGACTCATCAGTGTATAGACTATTTAGGGGTGATGAGAAACCTTTTCGATTTTAAAGTTATAGTTCCAGCAGACCCCAATCAGACAGACCTTGCTACAAGATACATAGCTGGAGAAGAGGGAAATTTTCTGCTTGCAATGGGAAGATCTGTAATACCTGTAATAACAGATGAATCTGGTAGACCATTTTATAATGAGAACTACAGATTCGAATATGGCAGGGCAGATATATTAAGGGATGGGAAAGATGCTGCTATTATAGCTATGGGTACTATGGTCTATAGAGCCCTCAATGCCTGGGAGATACTAAAATCCAAAGGGATCTCTGTGAAGATAATAAATGTCTCCTGCCCACTGGCATTGGACAGGAAGCTTCTAAAAGAGGCATCAGAGACCGGACTAATTGTTACTTACGAGGATCATAATGTAAATACAGGTCTGGGCTCAATAGTGGCAGAAGCCATAGCTGAAGAAGGTATGGCTGTTAAACTCAGAAAACTTGGGGTAAACTATTACGGTGCTTCTGGTGAATCTGATGAGTTATTTAAGATGTATGGTTTAGATGCAGAAGCGCTGGCAAATATTGTGGAGGAAGAGATTAAAAAGAGGTAGGGGATATCCCCTACCTCTCTATTTCTAGAAGTAACTCTTTAACCCTCTCTTTTAGTCTGCGTTTACCCGCATCCACAATCTCCAAAGCATCATAATCCAGCCTGGATACCTCTCTATATGTCTCTGTAACCAGAGCTAAAAGTTCTGTTCCTATGTTAACTTTAGCTATACCAAGAGATATCGCCTTTTTAATATCAGAAACAGGTATACCTGTTCCACCATGGAGCACCAGAGGGATGTTAACCTTTTTATTTATACTGCCTAATCTTTCAAAGTCTAATTTAGGTAGCTCCTTATAAAATCCGTGGGCAGAACCGATAGATACAGCTAACGCATCCACCTCTGTCTCTAAGACAAAAGAATAAGCCATATCCGGATCAGTCAAATCTTTGCTGTAATCTTTTAAATCATCCTCTTTTCCAGGGACTGCTCCTATCTCCCCCTCCACAGAAATACCAGCCGCCCTAGCAACCTCCACCACAGTGCGTGTAAGCTGCACATTCTCCTCATACGGTAACCTGGAACCATCAATCATCACCGATGTGAAACCTGAACTTATAGCCCTCCATATATCTCTGAGCTCTGTGGTATGATCCAGATGGAGTACTACTGGTGTACTGCAATAATCAGCTAAAGACCTATATACGCCTACTATACTCCTACCTCCAAGAGTATTGAGTACTCTCGGTGTACAGGCTACTATAACCGGCAGGTCCAATTCGTAGCCTGCCTCTACAACCCCCTCTATGTCTTCCAGCGTATGTATATTAAAATGCAGTATCGCCCTATGTTCTCTGTATGCAGGGGGGAGTATTTCCTTAAGTGTTATCTCCATAATCCCTAGTCTCCTTTAAAAGACTTAATATAGCCATTCTTATAAAGACACCATTTGTTACCTGCCTCTCCACCAGAGACTTTTCAGAGTAAAGTACATCCGCTGTCATCTCTATACCAACATTTACCGGTCCAGGATGAAGAATTATAAGGTCTGGTTTTGCCCTGGAGACTCTCTCGCTATTTATCTGGTATCTCTTCACATATCCGTCTACAGAGATATTCATCTTCTCCATCCTTTCCCTCTGGATTCTTAATCCCATAATGATATCGGTATCTTTTAACTCATCGTCAAGAGAGTGACTTATTCTAACATCAAACTGCCTGAAATCTTCAGGCAAAAACTCTGGTGGTCCTGCAAGAGTCACCTTGGCTCCCAATTTTTGTAGAAGCCATATGTTTGATCTGGCAACCCTGCTATGGAGAATATCTCCCACAATAATAACCTTTCTATTCTTTATATCTCCCCTTGCCTCTATCATTGTCATAGCATCCAGGAGAGCCTGAGTAGGATGCCCTCTCATCCCATCTCCTGCATTTATTATAGATGCAGACACTTTTTCCGCTATTGGGTAGGGAAATCCAGACTCTCTATGTCTTATTACGAAATAGTTTACCCCCATAGCTTGGATGGTTCTTACCGTATTTAATGCGGATTCTCCTTTGACCAGACTGCTTCCCGAGGTATCCATAGATACCACTATGGCACCAAGTTTTTTCCCTGCTATCTCAAAAGAATTCCTGGTTCTTGTACTGGGTTCAAAGAAGAGGAGAGAAATAATATCATTGGAAAGGGGAAGTTTCTTAAGTCCTTCATTCTTAATCCTGAATGCGGTCTCTATTATAAGTCTTATCTCTTCTTCTGTAAGGGCATCCGTATCTAATAAGTCCTTACTCCGTAATACTTCCACTAGGATCACCTCACTCTTTAGGCGATCCGGCAAAACCTTTTCGGACTCACCGGACCGATTAAAAGGTTAAGGGTATAATAACAAAAAAAGACAAAAAAGTCAAAAACCTGTATAATTTAACTTAGAATTAACTGAAAGGAGGAGATTGAAATGTTAGCAGCTGTATTGGAGGGAGTAAGGCAGATGGAACTGAAAGATGTTCCTGTGCCAGGTATTAAAAGAAATGAGGTTCTTGTTAGAGTAAAAGCCTGTGGAATCTGTCAGACGGACTATTCTGCCTATACAGGGAGAAGAACTAACTGGACCCCACCCATAATTCTTGGTCATGAGATATCAGGGGTGGTGGAAGATGTGGGTGATGAGGTGGATAGCTGGAAACCAGGGGATGAAGTTATATTAAGTCCTGTTATCTCCTGCGGAGAGTGTGATAACTGCAGACTGGGTCTGGGACACTACTGCAGGAATGGGAAGGTTATAGGTGGAGAAGGTCAGAAGATTGTCCTGCCAGGAGGGTTTGCAGAGTATGTTGCTGTTCCCACCAGTGTCCTCTATAAGAAACCAGCAAATGCAACCTTTGAGTCTGCCGCACTTTCTGAACCTCTCGCCGGTTCGTATAAAGGTATGATTGAGTATTCCAATCTGAGATTAGGAGAGGATGTAGTTATCATTGGAGCTGGAGCAATGGGATTACTTCTTCTTGAGCTTGCAGTGGCTGGTGGAGCTGGAAACACCATCGTTATAGATGTGGTTGATGCAAGACTAAAGAAAGCAAAAGAGCTGGGGGCTACACATACTATTAATTCTAAGGAGGTAGACCCCAGAGAGGCTGTCTATGATATTATACCCAATGGTCCGGATATAGTATTTGAAGCGGCAGGGGTGTTAGAAGCGGCTAAACTGGCTTTTGGACTAACCAGAAGAGGAACCAGAGTAAATATGTTTGGTGTCATTATACCAGGTGAAATCTCTGTATCTCCAGCCGAGATCCACTTTAATGAGACCAGAGTAGATGCGTCCTTCTCTGTAAATCCAAGAGTTATGACAAAGGCTATATCTCTCATAGAGAAAGGGAAGGTGGACCCTGGGAAGATAGTTACACATAGATTCAATCTTACAGAGATAGATAAAGCATTAGAAGCTATGGAACTACCAGATCGTATAAAGGTTGTTATAAATCCGTAAATAAAAAAATAGAGCCCCGAGGGGGCTCTATAGGGAGGTGGGTTATGAGAGGTTACCTGGTGTTGGTGTCTTTTGACATTTATATTCTAGACGTGTAGTGTTAAGAAATTATTAAGAATTTATTAATCTTCTGTTAAGATTTTATATGCTGATTGAAGTGTATACCAGAAGGGATTAACCACCAGGGATATACAAAACTACATAATGGAGATATATGGATATAATCTTTCTCCTGAGACGATAAGTAATATAACAGATAGGGTAATAGAGAAGGCTACAGAATGGCAGAATAGACACTTAGAAGAAGTCAGGACAGCATACATAATAATAAGCATAGATATGGATAGGGGAGGTAGAGAATTCGAAATTCTGGCTAAATATCTTTAATGAACTGAAGACAAGAGGAGTAAAGGATGTACTCATACTCTGTACTGACAAGTTGCCAGGGATAGAGACAGCAGTTAGGGCAGTTTTCCCACGAGTAGAGTTACAGTTTTGCAAGGAGGTAGTGGGAGATTTAAAGAAGGTATACCAAGCCACAACAGAGGATATGGCACTGTTAGAATTGGAAGGTACCTAATGACACCTGGGAGGTTTACTAGGTTCTTGACAATTCCGTTTTTATATCCTGTAGGGGCAATTCATGAATTGCCCCTACAATTTACCCATGACAATATCACAGAACGTTAACAGCTATTGACAGATTGTATTTTTCATTGTATCTTATAGAAGATTACAGAGATTTATATTGCACTTAGATGTAAGCATTGCTATTATATTCTTAAAGAAAAACTTTATTAATATAATATTAGGGGTGGAATATGAAAAAGAGTAGGGTAAATGAAGAGGTAATAAGTGGGATTCTCTTCGCTATGCCTGCTATCTTGGGACTATTAATTTTTACTATAGGTCCAATCTTTACATCTCTTTATATCAGTTTTACCCAGTATGACATCTTATCTTCCCCCAAGTGGGTAGGTATTGGAAATTATAGGGAGATATTTTTTGAGGATAGTTACTTTGGTAAAACTTTATATAATACAGCTTACTATGCCTTTCTGAGTGTACCGTTACAAATGATTGTTGCTTTAATCTTAGCTCTACTACTCAATCAAAAGATAAGGGGCTTAGCTTTTTATAGAACAGTTTATTACCTTCCATCTCTGATATCAGGAGTAGCTGTTGCGATGTTATGGTTATGGATATTAGAGCCTTACTACGGACTTTTGAATACTTTTTTAAGATACTTTGGGATAAATGGACCCCTATGGCTAGGAGACTCTAAATGGGCAAAGTTTTCTCTTATACTTATGACGTTATGGGGGGGAGGAAGCAAGATGATTATCTTTTTGGCAGGACTCCAAGGTATACCTCAGCAACTTTATGAAGCTGCAGAATTAGATGGGGCTAACTCTTGGAGTAAGTTTTGGAATGTAACATGGCCTATGATTACACCAGTAACTTTTTATAACTTCGTAGTAGGATTAATAGGCTCATGGCAAGTTTTTACTTCAGCATATATTATGACTCAAGGAGGTCCTAGAGATTCTACTCTCTTCTATGTATTATATCTCTATAAGAACGCATTCGAGTATTTTAAAATGGGATATGCTTCTGCTCTGGCGTGGATACTATTTCTGATTGTGCTAATGCTTACTCTCCTCATATTTAAATCCTCTCCCGCCTGGGTATTCTATATGGGGGAGATGAAAAGATGAAAGCGAAGGGATTATTAAAGAGTGTATTGCTCTATTTAACTGTGAATATCCTAGCTTTCGTTATGCTTTTACCGTTATTCTGGATGATATCTACCTCACTAAAACCTAATGAACAGGTATATTTGATACCCCCTAAATGGATTCCAAATCCTATAATGTGGAGCAACTATCCTAGAGCATTTAGTTTTGCTCCATTTGGTTTATTTATCAAGAATAGTGTAATCATTACAGTTATATGTGTAGTAGGGGTAGTCTTCTCATCTTCTCTTGCAGGATACTCTTTTGCTAAACTCAGATGGCCAGGGAGAGATATCATTTTCTTTATACTCCTAGGGACTATGATGTTACCAGGACAAGTCACAATGATACCTATATTTATCCTTTTTAAAAAGCTTGGATGGATTAATACATTTTATCCTCTTACAGTTCCATCTTTTTTTGGAGGCGGTGCCTTTAATATCTTTCTAATGAGGCAATTCTTCTTAACGATTCCATATGAATTAGATGAGGCTGCACGAATAGATGGGGCAAGTTTCTTTAAGATATACACAAATATAGAGTTGCCCCTTTCTATACCAGTAGTCACAGCAATCTCCATATTTACATTTATTGGGTCCTGGAATGAATTTATGGGACCGTTAATCTATCTTAATGACTCTTCCAAGTATACTATACAGCTAGGGCTGAGGATGTTTCAGGCAGATTTTAGTGCAGACTGGTCTGCTTTAATGGCGATGTCAATAGTAGCTGCATTGCCATGTATAGTCTTGTTCTTTATAGCTCAGAGATATTTTATACAGGGTATAGTTCTTACTGGATTAAAGGAATGATAGGAGGGGATAAACGATGAGACATATTCTCATATCTTTATTAATTTTAATGATTATGTTTGGTAGCTTTGGATATTTATATTCTGCCCAAGAAGATTTTTACTCTAAGGCTAGTTCTAAGTACAAAGGCACTGTTCTGAGTTTGATGTGTCTTTCGGGAGTCCAGAATAGAGCAATCTTAAAATTGGCAGATGAGTTTCAAAAGATTTCTGGAATAAAAGTTAATGTGGTCTCTACCCCATATGAGCCCATCCCTAGAGGCTCAACGACTATGGTGGCTCCGCTTGAGAACCTCTCTCTTCACGATAAGATTGCTAAGGACTTTGAAAAGAAGACTGCAAAATATGATGTGATTTTGGTTGATTCTCTGTGGATAGAAGAGTTCAGTAAAAATCTTGTAGATTTAAATACTCTCTTCAAGAAAAAAGAGATCAGTGATCCCAAGTTCAATATAAATGACTTTCATCCTACCCTGCTAAATAGTTGTAAAAAGGGTAATTCCCTTTACGGGATACCCTTTATAGGGGATGCTATGGTTATATTCTACAGAGAGGACTTATTCAAGAAGGGTGGAGTATCTTTTCCAAAAACCTGGGCTGAGTTCAACAAGATAGTATCCTCTCTTACCAAAAAGCCTACATATGGTATAAGCTTTCCCGGAGCCAAAAAGGCAGAACTTACAAATCTATTCTTAGATCGATACTCCTCTCCTTTAATAAAAGAGGATAAGGCAAGTTTTAATGATGAGAATGGAATTAAAGCTTTAGACATGCTTAAAGAATTGATAAAGTATGCCCAGCCAAACGCATTAGAAGAGGATATCCAAATGGCGATGGAGAGATTTAGGAATGGAGAGGCTGCAATTTTTGAAGGATGGATAAGTTATTATCCTGATATAACAGATATGTTTATGTCTCAGGTTAAAGACAAGGTAAAGATAGCCCTTGTTCCAGGGGGTAAGCCAGTTATAGGCGGATGGGTTGCCGGTATAAATAGTGATTCTAAAAATAAAGAGGCATCATTTTTATTGATTCAGTATCTAACAAATGTTAATGGGGAGACAAAAAGAGCGATAAGTCTTAATTTCCCTACTGTAGCCAGAATTTCCACCTTTAAAAATAAAGATGTAGCGAAAAACTTACCTTTTATAGAGATAATAAAAACATCTCTAGATAAAGGGATTACTAGACCTTTTCTTCCAGATTTTTATCTTAGTCTTAATAATATTCTAAGTGAAGCAATCTGGTCTGCTTTGAAAGGTGAAGATTCAAAGTCTGCCCTTGATAGGGCAGCTTCAAAGTGGGATGATATTTTAAAAAAAGGAAGGAGGTGAATAATTTATGAAGAGATTGTTAGTTGGTATTTTGAGTGTTGTCTTAATCATTAGTTCTGTAGGTTTTGTATCTGCCAAGACAAAGTTCAACGTCTGGATAAGTAATACCTTTTATCAAAGGTATATAGATGTATTTAATCAGTTACATCCAGATCTGGAAGCAACTCTTGTCTTCAAGCCAGGGATAGAGAGCATTTTAATGACTGCTATAGCTGGGGAAGAACCTCCAGATGTAGCCAGAATCTCACGACAGTGGGTGGCTTCATTTGCTGCTAGAGGAGGCTTAGAATGTATAGATGACCTTGTAAAGAGGGATAAAGTAGACCTTAGTGTATACTTCCCTGGAGCCATAGGCGAATGCAAGTATAGAGGTAAGATGTACGCTATGCCTTTTAATACAGACGTTCATCCTCTCTACTACAATAGAACTATGTTTAAAGAAAATGGATTAAATCCTGATAAACCACCTAAGACATGGAAAGAGCTAGAAGAGTATGCAAAGAAAACGACAAAGATTGAAGGTGGAAAACCTGTTACAATGGGATTTATTCCTACTTTTGGAAATGTTCACTTTGTTTGTTATTACTGGCAGACTGGAGGAGATCTCTTTACTCCAGACAGGACTAAAGTCGCTTTTAACAATGATAAGGCTCTTATGACATTGCAGTGGATTGTAGATTTTGTAAACAATATATGTGGAGGTCCTAAGATAGTCGAAGGATTTAAGAGCGCTATGGCTAATCCTACCACCGGGGCTGATATGTGGGCTTTTATGAATAATAAATTAGCTATGATGATCGGAGTATGCACGCCTATAGTTACCTTCCAGCAATATGCTCCTAACCTCGATTATGATATAGTTCTTCCTCCCATCCCCCCAGGTGGTAAACAAGTCACACTGATGGAAGGGTTTGGTTTTGTAATCCCTAAGGGAGCTAAAAACAAAGAGGCAGCATGGGAGTTTCTAAAGTGGCTGAGCAGTCCTTCTACTCAGGTTAGATTCTCCCAGCTCGGAGAACCCCCTCTAGGTGGTGGTGGTATGACTATAGTAAAAGATGTGGCTTTAAATGCGCCATTCTTCAAGGAGCAACCCATGTGGGCTAAGGCAGTGAATATGGTTAGATATGGAAAATTCTTCCCAACAACTCCAATAACAGGTTTTGCTAAAGATACTATAACAAAGGCAGTAGACAGGGCAGTAGCAGGAGAGATGACATCAAAACAGGCATTAGAATGGGCAGCCAGTGAGGTACAAAAAGAGTTAGATAGAGCTAAGTAAGAGAAAAAGAGATGGGGTGAAGGCGCTTTCTCATCCTATCTCTTTTATTAATATCTTAAGCATTTCTATATCGTTATTTTCTAGTCTTTTACTCTTAACTCTACATATATGTCTGAATGGAATTCCAACCATTGATAATAATATCTTTCCAGTAAGAGGCCAGCTCTTAGCTAATATATCCCAGCTCCGTATGATATTCCATTGAAAATTTCTAGCTGATTCTAAGTCCTGAGCTTCATATGCTTTAAGCAATCTTCTTAAAAGAGATGGATAGATATTACAACCTCCACCTATAACACCAACAATACCTAAAGGAAGAGATACAAGATACAATACTTCGTTCCCCTGTATCACTTGGACCTTACTTCCTTGAGTCTCCATAACCATCCTGGTAATCTTATTCATATTACTTGAAGAGTCCTTTATACCAGCAATATGAGGCAGTTCGGCAAGACGTTTAAATAATTCAGGAGTTATAGAATAAGGTTCGTATCCACCTGGTTCATAGATATATATTGGTATATCAATATTTTCATCTATCTTTTTATAATAATTGAACATATCTTCCTGAGATGGCTCTATTTCTTTTGGAATAACAACAACTACCCCATCTGCACCAAGACTAATTGCATACTGAGCTAACTCGATAGTCTCTTCAAGGTCACTACCTCCTACCCCTGGCCATACAGGTATCCTTTTATCAGCCTGTTCTATGACAATTTTCATTATCAATCGCTTCTCTTCTTTAGTTAATGCTACTCTTTCTCCACTTCCCCCTATTGGGAATAGGGCAGAAACCTCTCGAGAAATAAGCCAATCGGTAAATCTTCTGAGAGTATTCTCATCAATTGAATTATCGTCATCAAATGGGGTAAGCATTGGAACTATTGGTCCTCTTACCTTATTCATTTTACCCTCCTGATAAAAATACTGAACTTCCTAAAAGAGTATAACACTATAAGGGATAGAATGTCTATAGAGATAATTCCTTGACTTTCTATCTCCTGTGTAATATCATTCAGTCAGACAAAAAGACTCTTGGAGGATTTCTTTATAATGGGATAATCAGATGGTATGAATCTTAAATACCATGTTAAAATATCTATGAAAGTTTCAGATATAACTTGAATATAAGGGTGGTAAAGGTATGAAAAAAGAGGATATACTCGATATCTTGAGAAGCTTGCAGATAGAGATAGAAGAGAAATATAATGCAGAGGTTATAGGTATCTTTGGCTCTTTTGTAAGAGGAGAGGAGAAAGAGACAAGTGATATAGATGTGCTTGTGGATTTTAATGAATCGGCAGATTTATTTGACCTTGTTGGGCTTTCTCTTTTTCTTGAGGAGAAACTACACAGAAAGGTAGATGTTGTCCCTATTGATGGGATACGAGAAGAATTAAAAGAAACTATCCTCAAAGAAGTAGTTTATACATGAAAAGGAACTATAAACTATTTCTTAAGGATATACTCGAAGCTATGGAGAGCATAGAAAAATTTACAGAAGGGATGTCTTTTGAAGAATTCAAAACAAATGACCTTGTATCAAGTGCGGTTATCAGAAAATTTGAAATAATAGGAGAAGCTACAAAACAAATACCTCAGGATATACGGAATAAATATCTCGATATCCCATGGAAAGAGATGGCAGGGATGAGAGATAAGTTAATCCATTTTTATTTTGGTATTAACCACGAACTTGTTTGGAAGACTGTCAAAAATAGAATCCCTCAGATAAAGTCTTTAATAAAGAAGATACTGATAGAATTAGATGAATAAAATATAATCTCCAGGGAGGTTTTATATGAAAAGAATTAATCTTGACAGATCATGGGAATGTTTAGAGAGCCCTGTTTCATTGATTAATGTATTAGGCTTGATGAAGTCAGATTTTAACTGGAAGCCTGTAAATCTACCACACGATGTAGCAATTGAAAAGGAAAGGGATAAAGATAATCCATCTGGTTCTGGCGAGGGCTATACTGCAGGGAGCAGCCTATTCTATAAAAAGGAGTTATCTCTGGATGAAAAGTGGCGAGGTAAAAACCTGATACTTGAATTTGAAGGAATTATGGGGATAGCTGAGGTCTTTGTAAATGGTAGATTAGTTGCTAAACATTTTAATGGATATACAAGTTTCTTAGTGGATATAACAAAACATGTAAATTTTGATGATAAAAATACTATCTTTGTTCACGTAGAGAATACTCATAAACCAAATTCAAGATGGTATGCAGGCACTGGTATCTATAGACATGTATGGCTCTATGTTGGTAACAAAGTGTACATAAAACCATGGCAGTTGCATGTTGAAACCAAAGCTATTGATGATGGAACTGCGATATTAGAGATTAGATCAGCAGTGGCTAATAGCTCTAGTGAGACTGCCAGCAGAGTTATGAGATTTCAGATATTCTCAGCTGGCGGGGAACTACTACTTAGTAACAAACAGGGCTTTGATATTGGTAAGAATGAAGAGAAAGAGATAATTAAAACCTTGGAGCTAAAGCCGTTTAAATACTGGGATATAGAAGACCCTTATCTGTATGAGATTCAGGCAGATATTATAAGGGATGAGGATGTTGAGGATTCTGCCTCTACGATGTTTGGGATTAGAACAATTTCAGTTAGTCCGAAGGAAGGACTTAAACTAAACGGAAAATCAATAAAGTTGAAGGGTGGATGTACCCACCATGACAATGGACCTCTTGGAAGTGCAAGCTACGACAGGGCAGAAGAGAGGAAGATAGAACTTTTAAAAGCCTCCGGGTTCAATGCGGTAAGACTAACACATAACCCTTTTTCACCTGGATTTTTAGATGCATGTGACAGATTGGGGATGCTGGTAATTGAGGAATTTTTTGATGTGTGGACAGGAGGCAAGGTGAGTTTTGATTATCATCTATTCTTTGATAAATACTGGGAAGAGGATATAGAAAATACTATTAAAAGGGATTATAATCATCCATCTCTTATTATGTGGTCTATCGGGAATGAAATCACCTGGGGAGCTGGAATTGATGTGAATGATAAAGATGGCTATTCTAACATATACACCTGGTGTAGACGTTTATCGCTAAAAGTAAAAGCTATGGATTCAACAAGACCAGTGACTTCAGCTTTCTGTGCTATCCCTTCCGAACTCATTAATAGGAGTTCACTTGAAGATGGAAATATTGTGGTAACCATGTTACCCCCAGAAGAGGTAGATCCTGCTAATGATAAGTGGGGGGAAGTCACTGAAATCTTCTTTGAACCGTTAGATGTAGCTGGCTATAATTACAAGGTGGGAAGGTATTCATATGACTCTGTAAGATTTCCAAATCGTATCATATGCGGTACTGAGACACACCCCTATACGCTATTTAAGAACTGGACAGAAACGGTGAAAAATCCCAATGTAATTGGCGATTTTGTATGGACAGCTATTGACTATTTAGGAGAGGCTGGGATTGGAAGATTCTGGTTAGATGAAAACGGGATGAAGATGTTTGGTGGAGAATTCCCATGGCTTTTAGCAAATTGTGGCGATATTGATATCTGTGGGGAAAAACGTCCACAGTCATTTTATAGGGATATTATTTGGGGAAACAGAAGTGATCCTTATATTGCGATACTTCCTCCCAACCTTTATGGTAAAAAGTTATACATAAGAGCTTGGGGATGGGAGCCGGTTGAACGTAGTTATACATTCCCAGGATGTGAAGGGATGCCTATAACAGTCTATGTTTATACTGATGCTGATGAGGTCGAATTATTTATAAATGGTCGAAGTTTAGGAAGAAAGACATCTGGGTTTAATACTCAGTTTAAAACGACTTATGATGCTACCTATGAGCCAGGAGTAATAGAGGTAGTAGCATACAAAAATGGTATAGAGATCGGTAGAGACAGGATGGAATCAGCTAGTGAACCAGTGTCAATAAAACTTTTACCTGATAGAGATATCATATCTTCTTCCTATAATGATCTGTGCTATATAAAGATAATTGCTGTAGATAAGAACGGAAAAGAGAGCCCATATGCAGATAATAGGATAACTGTTGAGGTTGATGGGGCTGGGGAATTTGTAGTTTTAGGGACAGCTGATCCGTTATCGACTGAATTATTTGTTAATCGAGAGAGAAAGCTCTACAAGGGGAAAGCACTAGCAATAGTAAAAAGCATCGGAGAAAAGGGAGAGATTAGCTTTAAAGCTAAAGGAGAAGGACTGGAGGGTGCACAGATTGCTATAAAATGTATCTGATAAGAAAGAGAAACTGAAAGTTG
>ERZ795046.2486-NODE-2486-length-16098-cov-5.770055_pt1 | contig 16098 bp, 12 predicted proteins | sample MGYA00375130_ERZ795046 | MGnify/ENA primary metagenome ERZ795046 (study PRJEB30175, sample SAMN05720202) | activated sludge metagenome | isolation source: anaerobic digester from wastewater treatment plant | place: Japan | collected 2015-05-15 ...
CTTACTAAAAACGGCATTAGACACAATTTTATTCTAGTTGATGATGGGTCAAAGGATGGTACTTGGGGTGAGTTAAAAAAGCTTTCTTTGTCCCTTGAGGGTGTTTTGGCAATAAAACTGAGCAGGAATTTCGGCAAGGAAGCTGCGTTATGTGCAGGCCTTGAGCATGTTACAAGCGATGCATGTATTGTCATGGATTCGGATTTGCAGCACCCGCCTGAGAAAATACCTGAAATGGTTTACTTATGGAAGAATGAGGGCGTTGACATTGTAGAGTGTGTTAAAGCTTCGAGAGGAAAAGAGAGTTTTGTATATAAAATCAGCTCTTTGTTGTTTTACAATGTACTAAAAAAGCTTTCGGGTTTTGATTTTGCCGGAGCATCGGACTTTAAGCTTTTAGATAAAAAGGTAGTGGATGCATGGAAGCAGATGGGTGAGAGGAATACATTCTTTAGGGGTATGTCCACTTGGGTAGGCTTCAGCAAGATGCAGATTCCGTTTGAGGTTGCAGAAAGACTCGACGGCAACTCAAAATGGTCACCATTAAGACTTGTAAAGCTGGCAGTAAACGCTATTACTTCATTTTCTTCTCTGCCGCTATATATTGTTACTTTTTTGGGGATATTGTTTTTATTAGGTGCCATACCCATTGGTATAAAAGCATTGTATATGTATTTTAAGGGAATTGCGGTTGACGGATTTACCACAGTAATTTTACTGCTTCTTATTATTGGAAGTATTCTTATGATTAGTTTGGGTATTATAGGTTCATATATTGCCAAAATATATGAAGAGGTTAAGCAAAGACCAAGGTATCTTATAGCAGAAAAGGCAGACAGCACGGTTATGTCGCCAAAATAAATTATAGGAATTTAAAAACTTGTCAAATAAAGATTTCAAAAAATTAGTGAAGTGAATTTTTGAAATCTTGATATATAAAAAGTTTAAATATAGATTTTTAAAGGGGGAATTTTTTAATGATGGAAGTGGTTCGCCTTCTTCCAGGATTGCTTCTAGGAGCTGGCTATTTCATTATAGCATCATTCGTTGCTTATAATCTCTTAAAAAAAGTTTTGCCGGGATTATTCAGAGTAAACAAAACAATAAGCCTGTTTGGAAAGCCCATCAAATTGGACAATTGGATGGTAACAATACCCGCTTCCTTTTTAATAGGGACAATGCTCATTACATGGCTTACATATGTCGGTGCCGCTTTATCAAATAGCTTTACCGACAAACCGATGCTATTTGGGAATATAATTTCTTTTGGAGTTTTTATTATTTGTTCTATTTTAACTGTTATTAGAAATAAAGATGATTTCAGATCTTTTTTTGAAAAATTTTCCGGTTTGGGAAAAGGCGATATTACCGCATTTTTGTCAAAGAACAGATTGGAATTTGGATTTATTATAATTTCCACCGTTATTATATCTTACTTCATGTTTTTGACCCTCAATATAAAAGGGGATATTATGACCATCGGAGGCACTGTTCATAGCGACTTTGGACCTCATATGTCAGTGATAAGATCCTTTTCGGAAGGGGCTAATTTTCCTACACAGTATCCCCACTTCCCTGACGGAAAGATAAGATATCATTTTATGTTTCAGTTTTTAGCAGGGAATCTGGAGTTTTTAGGAATGCGGATAGATTTTGCTTTTAATTTGCCCAGCATTCTTTCACTTGTAGCTTTCTTAATGCTTTTGTATTCCTTTGTTGTTATGACTATGGGGGCAAGAGCAGTAGGTTTCATTACAGCATTTCTTTTTGCATTTAGAAGCTCTTTTGCAGATTTTACATATATAACTGACAAGATGAAGGAAAAAGTTCCGTTTGTTGACATATTAAAAGCCATGTGGAACAATGCATCCGGACATATTGGCAGATCCTCGTATCAGGAAAGTTGGGGGCTTTATGCACAGAATGTGTATGTGAATCAGAGACACCTTGCCTTTTCTTTGGGTATTATGGTTTTGGTTATGATTGCCGTTTATCCCATGTTTAGAAGTATGATCGGAGCACTTAAAAAGGTGAAGGCCAAGACCAGAAATGAGCTAAAATCTTTGAATACAGAAGAGCAATCGACCGAAGAAAATGAAAATGTCGAAGAAACTGCAGCACAGGATAATAAAGAGTTAAGCTATAATAGCCTTTATAAGAGGAATTGGTTCAAAGAATTTTTATTTTCAAAGGAAGCTTGGATTCCGAGAGATATAAAAAGAACCATTATGTTGGGAATGATTTTAGGACTCATGACATTTTGGAACGGTGCTGTTACCATAGCAACATTGCCTATACTTTGCATAATGGCAATTATGTCAAAACGGCGTCTTGAGTACCTGGGAATAGCAGTTATTACTGTTCTCTTTTCCTTTTTGCAGCAGAACCTGTTTATGGGTGCCGGACAGTCGGCAGTACAGCCTGAGCTTTACATAGGTTTTCTGGCTACATTCCCGGATGATTTGGCGTCTAGTTTCTTTCGATATAGAGATGCTCATGAATATGGAGAACTTATAAATGTTATAATACAAATGATGCCTCATATGTTCAAGTATTTTATAGAGCTTTTAGGAATTATGCCATATTTGATGATAATTGCAGTTTTCAGTGTTCCAAAGGGTAATGCACGTTGGATTTCGCTGAGTATTACTGTTTCATTGATAGGTTTATCCATTTTTATTTTTCCTGATGTACATGACATTTTTAAAATATCAATCATTGTAATAATGCTCATTACAGCTATTATAGCAAATACCGTTATGGAGTATCCCGTAACTCCTAAAGGCGGTAGGTGGCTGGCATTAGCTTTCCTTATGCCATGGGTTATTGCTGTAACTTTAAAGCTAAGCCCTGATGTTCCCGTTAACCATAAGTATATAATGGTTACATCAATTTTATTTGATATTATCATGGCAAATTTCATATACAGAATGTGTATTAAAAAAGGCATAACTTTAAAGGCTGTAGCAGGTTTGTTGGTATTTATCCTTACATTTACCGGATTTGTCGATCTTAAGACACTTTTTAATATGAACTATTATCAAAATGTCAAATATTCGGTAAAGGATCCTATTACCGTATGGATAAAGGAAAATACCGGACCTAAAGATGTATTTCTTACCGCACCGGATGTTTTAGATTCCGTATTGCTTGCAGGAAGGCCTATTTATTACGGACACCCTTATTATGCATGGAGTGCAGGTTATGATACATATACAAGGGAAAATATTGTAAAAGACATTTTCGCATGTAAGGATGAAAATAAGCTAAATAAGCTTTTGAAGGAAAACAATATATCGTATATACTGGTTGATGACGGACTAAGAGCTCAGTCTGATGAACTCGATGAAGTGTTTATAAGCACTGCTTTAAAAAAGGTAATTACTTTCAGTCAAGGCAATACCAATATTTATGAAGTGAAATAGCTATTTAAGGAGGATAACCGGACAATATGGAGCAGAATAGTAAAGGCAAGCCTGTAAAGACTAAAGGTTCAGGTAGCATAAATATGAATAAAACTGAAAAGAAGCCTTCATTTAATATATCGATAAGAATGCTATTGGTTATTCTTATTGCTGTAACTGCAGTAAGAATGGTTTTTAATTTACTTCCTTGTTATAAGATAGATATGGGAGGATACAGGTATTGGGCAGATTTTCTTGCCAACCAAAATAACAGCTTTAAGGATTTTTATGACAGTACGCACTGTGTATATGGGCCGTTTTACATGTATTTCCTTTATATTACAGGTAAACTCGGTGCAACGGAGTTTTTTGTTAAGTTCTGGTCTGTACTCTCCGATATAGCAGGAGGAGTATTAATATATCTTATTGCCAGAAAATATAAAAAAGATAAGCTGGGATTAATACTTGGCATAATATATGCATTTAATCCTGCAGTTATTTTCAATTCCTCCGTTTGGGGACAGTTTGATTCTTTTACTGCGACTATGCTTTTAACAGTTGTATTTCTATTTAATTGCAAAAAGACTTATTTGGCAGTGTTCGCCTATGGAGTAGCAGCACTTACCAAGCCGCAGGCAATAGCTATTGTGCCTATGGTAGTTTTTCTATATTTTAAGGATTTTCCATGGAAGAAGTTTATTGAATTTAAGAGCACCAGGGATAAAGCTCTACTTAAGTCGGCTATTTTTGAGACAATTAAAAAGCTTGGTTTAACAATAGCGGGATGTATGATAATATATGCAATTTTAGTATTGCCTTTCTATAGAGAAACATCATTCTATACCTTAAAAGATATGGAAGTTTACGGGCAAGCAGACGTCACAGCAAATCTGGCACAAAACAAGGAATTTAAAGCATCCAGTGAAAAGTCTGGGAAATATATTGCAAAGAATGCTTCCGATATGAATGAAAGTACGGTATGGTCTTCGGAGCATTTTAACAATCAGTGGATATATGCCGATCTCGGTGAATCTAATGAGATTAGCAGAGTGGTATTAAAGTGGGGATGGGAGTACGCTAAAACATATGACATTTTAGTTTCAAACGATGCTGTAGAATGGGATTTGGTGTACAGCGAAAAAAGCGGAAAGAACAAATCAAGTTACAGCGGTAAGCTTGATTATATAGATTTTCAGCCTGTTAAAGCAAGGTATGTAAAATTAGAGTGCAAAAACAGGCCGTTTCCTTATGGAATGTTTAATATAAATGAAAATACTTCTACCTTGACCAAAGCAGCATTTAAGTTTACAGATTTTTATTTCTGGCTTGTTCATCATTACTCAACAAGCTTAAACGATTATCCGTATGCAACAGCTAATGGATTTAATTTCTGGACCATTATGGACGGACAGACAGTATCGGATAAGGAACCTTATTGGTTTGGATTAAGTGCCCTAATATGGGGATATATACTATGGGGAATTGTATCTGTTTTGGCAGTAGTCCTGCTTGCGGTAAAAAAGAGAAGTGCAATGGCACTTTACTATGCAGGATACATTCTTACATCGGGAATATTCGTATTTGCTACCAAAATGCATGAAAGATATTTACTGCCTGCAATTGTTTTTGCAATGGTTACGATTTTATGGGATAAACGAATGATTATACCAACTGTTTTTATAACAATATGTTCATTGATAAATCATTGGTATGTTTATTTAAAGGGGAATAATGACGATCCATGGGTACCGAATCAAGACAGTTTGGCTGATGCTGTTGCATGGGTTACCCTTCTTGTGATGCTTGCCTCCCTCGTATATACAGCAATGCTTACAATAAAGCAGGAAAAAAGCAAGGGATCAAAAACAATACCAAAACCAAGGCCAAAAACATGACATGGAATATGAGCAAGTCGGTCAGGATAAAAAGTAATTTAAAGGGACGATGAGATGAAAAGGATAAAAAACCTTATAGGTATTGGAATAAGTGTAGTTTTACTATATTTGCTGTTTAGAAATGTGGAGTTTAAAAAGCTTGGCGATGTTCTTTTAAGCATAAACTACCTCGTTATTATTCCGGCAATATTGCTTCAGATAAGCAGTTATTGGGTGAGAAGTTTACGATGGTCGGCTATGCTTGGAAGTATTAAAAAGATAAAGACAAAAGATTTGTTTCCTATAATATGTATTAACTATATGGCAAATTCAGTATTGCCTTTAAGGGGTGGGGATATTGTTAGAGCGTATCTTATAGGCAGAAAGTATGACATTAGTAAGACTGCGGCTCTTTCAACGGTTATAGTGGAGAAGATTTATGACGGAATAACATTGCTTCTTTTTATGGGAGCCATTTCACTGCTTTATCCATTTCCAAAGGCCATAAAGAGTTTGGGAATTGTTGCAACAATTATATTTGCAGGTGCTCTAATATTTACAGTATTTGTAGTTCTTTTCAGGGAACATACTTTAAAACTTGTTAAATTTTTTACAGGACTTCTTCCTGAAAAGATTGGAACTAATATAATGAAAATAGCAACAAAGCTTATTGACGGTTTCGATGTTATCAGGGATAAAAAAAGCCTGATGCCCGTTATCGTTTATTCACTTATTATATGGGCACTTGAAGGAAGCCTGGTATTGACTATTGCAATTGCATTTGGAGTTGATAATCTATTTTATCTGTCGGTATTTACACTTGTGGTTACCAATTTCGGGATTATGATTCCATCTGCACCGGGCAATCTCGGTACTTTTGAGGGAGCATGCAGTACAGCTCTTGGGGTATTTAAAATAACCGGAAATACTGCAATAGGTTTTGCTTTGGTATACAGAGTGTTTTTGTATATACCGGTTACGACATTAGGATTTATATTCCTTTTAAAAGAAGGTTTGTCATTATCTTCAGTAACATCAATAAGCAATAAGAAATTCGAAAAAGTAGAAAAGAGCTAAAATCATAAGAAACTAAAATTTAATTTTAATATATTAACGGAGGCTGAAATGAAAATTGCTGTAATTGGCGGCGGTGTAGCCGGATTATCAACTGCTTATTATATCCAGAAGAACTTTTCTGCACAAGTGGACATATATGAGAAGTCCTCTGATATAGGAGGGCTGGCAGGTGTGTTTAAGCTCGGCGATACTCTTGTAGAAAAGTATTATCATCATGTTTTTACTCATGATAAATATCTAATGGAACTTGTAAAAGAGTTAAATCTTGAAGATTCATTAATGTGGATTAAAACCAAAATGGGTTATTATTGTAAGGGGAAGTCTTATCCTTTTGCAACACCGCTTGATATAATGATGTTCAAGCCATTGAGTTTTATTGACAGGATTAAGCTGGGGATGTCTTCTTTTATCATATCAAGGCATAAGTATAGCGATGAGCTGGAAAATATAACTGCAGAGCAATATTTAATAAAACATGCCGGAAAAGAAGGCTGGGATAAGTTCTGGAAGCCCATGATGAAAATAAAGTTTGGAGAAAATTATAATAAGATTCCGGCGGTATGGATTTGGGAAAGAATTGTGCAAAGGGTTAGGTCAAGGACGAAAGGAGCGAAGGATGAGGTTCTTGGTTATATGGAAGGGAGCTTCTACACCCTTCTTAAAAGACTTGCTGATGAAGCAGAAAGAAAAGGCGGTAAAATCCTTCTGAACTCTGAAGTTGAGGAAATAATAGTAGAAAATGGAGTTTGCAAAGGTATAAAGGTCAACAATGAAGTTAGAAATTATGATTATGTAGTGTTTACACCTGCACTTCAGCACTTTGTTGATGTGTGTAAAAATGCACCCGAGGATTATATAGCACCTTTAAGATCTGTTAAATATGATTGTTCAATGATTGTTGTTATGATACTTAAGGAGAAGCTCAGCAATTTCTATTGGCTCAATGTAGCAGATGATGAGATTCCATTCGGAGGGCTTATAGAGCATACCAATTTTATTCCTAAGGAAGTCTATGGAGGGAAAGTTATATTGTACTTTTCCAAGTATTTGAATGTTAATAGTGAATATCTAAGGATGAGTGAGGAAGAATTAAGAAAAGATTATATTATGCATTTGAGGAAGATATATCCGGATTTTAAGGAAGATATAATTGAAGATTTTCTTGTTTTTAAAGACAGATATGCACAGCCTATTTGGCCTATGAATTATTCAAAAATAAAGCCTAAATATAAAACACCTATAAAAAATTTGTATATGGCCAATACATCGCAAATCTATCCTAATGACAGAGGTATAAATTTCAGTATAAAGTTAGGTAAAGAAGTTGTGGAGGCTATGGTTGGTGAAATCTCAAAATAGTTATTAAATTAGTTGTCAAATTATAGTTAAATCAATAAAGGAGGCATAATAATGTTTAAGAAAGGTTTATTATTAACTATCATAATTTCAGTGCTTTTTATAGCAATGCAGTCTATTGCTCACGGTGAAGGGAATAATCTATTGAAAAATCCGGGATTTGAGGAAGTAGACGGTGAACTCCCTACTAACTGGGTACCTGATGTTTACCTAAAGGATGCCGAGTCAGGTAAGATTTCGGTAGAAGAAGGAAAAGGTCGTAGCAATTCAAAAGCTTTGGTAATAAGAAATTTAAAACTCAATGATTCGAAGGTTTTTCAGGAAATACAGGTAGAGCCTGAAAAAATCTATAAGATCAGTTGCTGGATAAAGACAGAAGGCATATTAAACAAGGCCGGATCAGCAAATTTAACTTTGTTGAACGGTAAAGGTATCCATACATCTGTAGAATATTCCGACACAAATAATGACTGGAAAGAGCTAACGTTGTACATTAAGATGACCGACAGTAGCAGCTTGAAGGTTGGATGCAGACTTGGAGGCCAGGGAACAACCAATCAAGGTACGGCTTACTTTGATGATATGTCTGTTGAGCTCGTTAATGAAGTGCCTGAAGGTGCAGTGGTTAATAACTTTTTTATACCGGGTGCGGATTCATTAAATAGCGGTGAAGGCGGTACTGCACAAGAGGAAAAATCATCGGGTTCATTAAAAATAGTACTGATAATTCTTGCTATCATTGTTGTTTTAGGTGCTCTTATGTATGCAGAGTTAAAGCATTCGAAAAAATCACAAAAAAATGAAGTATCAGAAGGGGATAAAGAGGATAATAATAAAAATAACAATAAAACTTTAGAATCTGATGAAGAAGATGAAGAAGAGTTTGAAGAAGATGATTATGACGAATAGTCGCTTTAAGGGGGTAAACGTGATGAAAAAGTTAACAGTGGCTATATTAATGATAATATTAACATTTTGTACAACATATTCCTATGCTGAAGGCAATCTTTTAAAGAATCCGTCATTTGAAGAAGGCAGCGGTGAGAAGCCGGATGGATGGGATACATGGGCATATAACAGTGGTTCGGTTTTTAAAGTAGAAGAGGGTACCGGCCATGAGGGTAAAAAGTTTGTTTCAATAACCAATGATAATGATAATGATGCCAGATACAAGCAAACTGTTGCAGTCAAGGAGAATACCACATATAAGCTGTCTTGCTGGGTCAAGACAGAGAATGTGGGATCGGAGAGAACCGGTGCTATTATTTCGTTACTGGATTATGTATATACGTCTAAAGACTTTAAGGGTACAAATAATGAGTGGCAGTATGCTGAAATGTTTTTTAGACCGGGTTCCGGTGTTGATAGTGTTGTAGTAACTGTTGGTCTTGGCGGATATGGTAATATGAATACCGGTAAGGCATATTTCGATGATTTGTCGCTAGAAGAGGTTACCAATGTTCCTGATGGAGTTACTGTAGCTCCTATTGAAAAGATCAGTCATAATGAAAATGCTGCTTCCGGTTCGAATGAATCAAAAAGTACAAGTACAATTATTATAATTGTCTTAGTTGCTATTTTAGTTATAGGACTTATAGTATATATTGTTTTTGTTAGTTCCAGATCAGGAAAAAATAAAAATAATGATGATCAGGATGATGATTACTATGATTCTGAAGATGAAGAAAGTAGTGATGATGACGATTATGATGATTATGAGTAAGCATGAATCAAGTTTTATAAAGGGGGGCCTTTAAATGTCGGACTCTGTAGTATATTCCGTTGTTGTACCTGTTTACAATGAAGAGCAGGTTGTACTAGAAAGCTATAAAAGGTTGAAAACGGTTATGGATTCGGTTAACGAACCATACGAAATCATATTTGTTAACGATGGAAGCAGGGATAAAACCGCGTTTATTGTTAATGAAATATGTGAAAAGGATAAGAATATAAAACTCATTGATTTTTCAAGGAATTTTGGTCACCAGATAGCAATTACGGCAGGCATGGATTATACGGAAGGTGAGGCAATTATAGTAATTGATGCCGACTTACAGGATCCGCCTGAGGTAATTCCTAAAATGATTGAAAAATGGAAGGAAGGCTATGACGTCGTTTACGGTAAAAGAGCAGAGAGAAAGGGAGAAACGTTTTTTAAGAAATTTACTGCAGCAGCTTTCTATAGATTGCTTAGAAAAATGACAGATGTTGACATACCTGTTGATACAGGTGATTTTAGATTGATTGATAGAAAAGTCTGTGTCGCTTTAGCAAATGTCGGTGAAAGAAGCCGTTATATTAGAGGTTTAATAAGCTGGCTGGGATTTAAGCAAATTGGCGTTGAATTCAGCAGGGACAAGCGGTTTGCAGGCGAAACAAAATATCCTCTTAAAAAGATGATAAAGTTCGCTTTTGATGCAATAACATCTTTCTCTTATAAGCCTCTTAAAATAGCCACATACGCCGGAACGATAATATCATTTGTAGGTTTTGTATATTTACTCGTAATCATATTTCAAGCGTTGTTTACCAAAAACACTCAGCCTGGTTGGGCTTCATTAATGGCTATAACAATCGTTTTCAACGGATTTGTTCTTATGATACTCGGAATAATTGGTGAGTATATCGGAAGAATCTATGATGAAGCAAAAGGAAGGCCGTTGTATATTGTCAGGCAGACAAAAAACATGGAAAAAGACAAAAAAGGACTTAGGGGATGGTAATAACCATCCCTTATTCTTTACAAGGAAAATAAGGCGTATTTTAGGTGCCGTTACGTATTTTAGGTGTGCTGTTATAGGTTGGACTCTATAAGGCTATTAGAGCTTGCTTGAACCTCTTTTGCAAAATCCGCAATTGTTTGAAAGGATGTATTAAGTTCGTCCTTTATACAAAAAAACAAGAAAAGTGACATGATTATTAAAGTTGGAATTTTAATAAAGAGCATCTTTTTTAGAATCTTTGAATCATAATACATTGTTCCGATAACAAATGGGAATATCAGTGCAGGTGCTGCATAGACCCAAGAACTTATGTATAATCCAATTGATATGAGTTCTGTAGAAAATTAACAAAGTTTGCCTTGTCTTTAGAGAATTTATAGTAAATAACGGGAATTAAGGCGGCTACTGCAGATAAAAGTATTAACAAATCACCTAAATCCGCTTTTCCTTTTTTGTTTATTTCAACAAGAATAAAATCAGCTACAGCAAATATAGAACAAATTTTCATGCATTTTAATGAAAATGCATCAGATTCATTACGGCTTCTTGTAATAATATCTTTTGAGTTCATATAAGTACCCCCATAGGTTTTTATATCATTTAATATATCAGAATAATTTAATAAAATATAATTATAGATAAATTTATTGAAGAAAACAGAAAAGAGTATACGGATGCTTTTGTAGAGAATTTCCGTATTTTGTGTAACAAGATAAAATCTATGCAAGATGAGGGGAAGAAGGGAAAGATTGCATACATAACCTATTCTTTTACTATAGATAATTTGCAAAAGGAAAGCAGAGATTATGAAGTCCAGGCATTCGGGACTGAATGGTTTCTAGAAGAGGGAGAAGAGTGTAAAATAAGTTATAACGTGGGATGGATTTATGACTTTTTAGATAGTACCTATGATAAATTGCTTGAAATAAGCAAAAAGTATATAGGTAAGATAAACGGTGCTGATTTGGACCAGGTGTGGAAGGATGGCATTATATTATGTGATGTAAGGCTGTTGAATTTTGCAAAGAAAGCCATTAAAGAGGCAATAAAGATAGAAGAATTTAAAGCCATAGATAAGGAAGAGGTTCTTGAAATAAGACTAGGTCAGAAAAAAGGCTACAACGAAATCATTCATAAGCTTGATACAAGGGTAAAGGATTCAAAGGAAATAAAAAGGTGGCTTGAGTCTGGAGAAGAAAGTTATTCATACTCCATACTTCAGAACCTGGACTTATCAGGTGGTAATTATAAAGGAATAACCTGCCATTGTTCGGATTTTTCCGGTAGTAATTTATCAAACTCAAGTTTTGAAGGAGCAAGTCTCCTTGAGAGTGTATTTGCTAAGTCAATAATTAAAGGTGTGAATTTTAAGAAGGCTTCACTTTCTGGAACTGATTTTACAGATACAATAATAGAAAAGTCTAATTTTCAGGAATCCTATATGAGTCGTTCAGTTGTAACTAGAGCACAACTTATAGATTGCAATTTGGATAAAACAAAACTTTATAATGCAGATTTTTCTTGTTGTTCTTTTAAAAATTGTCGTTTAACAAAAACTGGGTTTGCTAGAGCTAACCTAGAGAATGCTGATTTGAGTGGAAATAACTTAAAAGAAGCTGTATTCATTCGTACTAAACTTACAGGAGCTGACTTATCTAATACAGATTTGACAGGTGCACAATTTACAATTATAGATTTCACAACTTTCAAATTTGATAATGCAATATTTGGTAATAATAAGGTGAAGAACATTAAAGTTTATAAAAAGGACTTAGAACGCCTTAATCTCTCTGAAGAACAACTGAAAGAAGTAACCGTTGTCGGTTAGTTAGGGGGAACATGCTATGGCTAAATCAAAAGCAGTTACAGGTGCTCGTAATATTGCTTAAATAAAGATATACTTGAAACTGTTGGATAGTGGTATAAAAATGACATGGAAGAAAAAGAAAGAAGTTTCAATAGTTATACTCAAAGTTTGTGATATAATGATAGACAGGAATTCAAATTAGTCATATGTAAAGGGGTTGGATTTATGAGAAGATCAGAAGCATTGAAGCATTTTGAGGATGAATACACTTCGCCATCTTTTATAGAGATGAATGAAAAAATAGATAAATATATTGAAGAAAACAGAAAAAAGTATACGGATGCTTTTGTAGAGAATTTCCGTATTTTGTGTAACAAGATAAAATCTATGCAAGATGAGGGGAAGAAGGGAAAGATTGCATACATAACCTATTCTTTTACTATAGATAATTTGCAAAAGGAAAGCAGAGATTATGAAGTCCAGGCATTCGGGACTGAATGGTTTCTAGAAGAGGGAGAAGAGTGTAAAATAAGTTATAACGTGGGATGGATTTATGACTTTTTAGATAGTACCTATGATAAATTGCTTGAAATAAGCAAAAAGTATATAGGTAAGATAAACGGTGCTGATTTGGACCAGGTGTGGAAGGATGGCATTATATTATGTGATGTAAGGCTGTTGAATTTTGCAAAGAAAGCCATTAAAGAGGCAATAAAGATAGAAGAATTTAAAGCCATAGATAAGGAAGAGGTTCTTGAAATAAGACTAGGTCAGAAAAAAGGCTACAACGAAATCATTCATAAGCTTGATACAAGGGTAAAGGATTCAAAGGAAATAAAAAGGTGGCTTGAGTCTGGAGAAGAAAGTTATTCATACTCCATACTTCAGAACCTGGACTTATCAGGTGGTAATTATAAAGGAATAACCTGCCATTGTTCGGATTTTTCCGGTAGTAATTTATCAAACTCAAGTTTTGAAGGAGCAAGTCTCCTTGAGAGTGTATTTGCTAAGTCAATAATTAAAGGTGTGAATTTTAAGAAGGCTTCACTTTCTGGAACTGATTTTACAGATACAATAATAGAAAAGTCTAATTTTCAGGAATCCTATATGAGTCGTTCAGTTGTAACTAGAGCACAACTTATAGATTGCAATTTGGATAAAACAAAACTTTATAATGCAGATTTTTCTTGTTGTTCTTTTAAAAATTGTCGTTTAACAAAAACTGGGTTTGCTAGAGCTAACCTAGAGAATGCTGATTTGAGTGGAAATAACTTAAAAGAAGCTGTATTCATTCGTACTAAACTTACAGGAGCTGACTTATCTAATACAGATTTGACAGGTGCACAATTTACAATTATAGATTTCACAACTTTCAAATTTGATAATGCAATATTTGGTAATAATAAGGTGAAGAACATTAAAGTTTATAAAAAGGACTTAGAACGCCTTAATCTCTCTGAAGAACAACTGAAAGAAGTAACCGTTGTCGGTTAGTTAGGGGGAACATGCTATGGCTAAATCAAAAGCAGTTACAGGTGCTCGTAATATTGTATCAAAGAAAGATATAATTAAAACTGTTGAGCAACGGTATGAAAAGGTTAAGGCGGAAAAAGCAAAAAGGATTAAGGAATGGAAAGAAAGCCTTACTGTTTTAACCAATGATGCTAGTAAGAAAAAAGATAAATATCTTAAAGCGGTTGAAGAATTATATAATGAAATTGAAAACGGAGAAAATGTTAAAGAAAATGAAAAGAAAATAGCAGAACTGAACAAGAAAATAAATGAGTTAGATAAAAGGAAATACACTGATAGAGATTTAAAGCGTAAACAAAGGCAAGTCATGCAAAGCATTATGGTTGATTTGGAGGGTAAACTCTGCCCCTTCTGCGGTGCTAATTTTGGAAGTGAAGAGGGAGTTAAATCCCATCTGTGTGAAAAGAATGATGGCCTTAGCGATAAAGAATTAAAGAAAATGAATACCGTAGCTGAAAGAAGTACTGACTATGCTAAGAATTATAAAAAGGAATACGGCACCAACAAGTTTGATGTAGAAGTGCCTTTGGAGCAATTCGATAATAAACCTGTAAAAGTTGATATAGGAGAGGAAATACACCATCTTATATCAGTTGATCCCTATGCCTCTACCCTTAGATTAAGTAGAATCGGTAACCTTATTGATTTTAGCATTAATGCCAATCCCAACCTGATAAGTGCCCCTGCAGTTGATGCGGTTAAGTTTAAGAAAACTCATGGTATACCCTACTCAAAATTACCCGATATTGATAAACGGAATATAGCCCAGGCGGCAATTAAGAAAAGCAAAACACAGTTTCATCAAGGAGGGCATAGCTTTAAGCCTGCAAAGGGAACTCCAAGTTATGAGAAAAAAGTGGTGCAGGATCTGGCTGAAATAGAGCATGAAGTTCTGGAAATGAGCAAGGATGGTTGCCTTGGCCAAACGTCAGAAGGACGGGATAAGGTTAAGGAACTGGTTAAGACAAGACTTGATGAATTGCAGGAAAGAATTAAGCAGGATATAGAAGGTTTTGAGCCAGCTAAGGATGGCAAGGCAAAAGTTGGAAGATTTTTAGCACAAGTTGATTATGACTACCATATGGGAAAGGAAAATTAATATGAGGAAGTATTATACAATAGAGTCCGATGCATGGGATGAGAATTCTGAGATAAGACTAGGAGCCATACCTGAAAGCATTGACAGAAGAGCATATTTGCTGGACGAATGGCAGTACATAGATGAGGAAGAAGAATTTATATTTTATGAAAAGTTAGGCGAAGAAATGCCGGACATTTATACATATAATTTACCTTTAATATCTGCAAGGCTAAAAGAAATTCTAGATAGTGCAGAAGTAGACAATGTATTTTATAAGCCGGTTTATTTATGTGATGAAGATGATGAGGTATGTGAATATTATCTTATGCTTGTAAAACCGATAGATTGCGTTGTGTGGGAAAAAAGTGAACACACAGTATCTCAATTTTCAGGACTTAAAAAGATTGTTGGAAGCTTTGAAATAGATGACAGAAGTGTGGGTAATTATAAAATATTTAAGATAAAGGGAATATTAAATAAGTTCTGGGTTATTGATGAAGAAATTAAAGAGATGATAGAAGAAGCGGGCTTAGTGGGAATTAAATTACTGGAATTATCAGAGTATTATGGATTATAGGAGAGTATTTAAATGTCGGAATACTATATACTTAAAGGTGACGAAAGACTGGCAAATGCGATAGAAATAAAAGGTGCTAAGATTATTGCAAGCATAGATTATGTGAAAACAAACAGCTTACAGTTTTTAAACTCGAAACCTGTTATGCTTCATATTGAGGATAATGGCTTGTGGCCTGATTTTATTGAAAAGCCACTTCCTTTGATATCAAATAATCTGTGGACTGTATTTGAACAATTAAAACTGAAGAATATATTTTTTAAGCCTGTTTGTTTTGCAGATATAAAAAAGATGACTTCCTTTATATATTGGCTAATTATACCCGACAAGATTGACTGCCTGTCAAGTGATACTGAGTTTAACAGGGATGGTTCGTTAAAAACTTTAAAAATTAATAAAGAAAAGGTTGGGCTTTATAAAATATTTAAAGTTAACGGCATATTGGAAGATTTGATTATAATAGATGAAGATATAGCGGATGCCATAGATTCCAATATGTATGGCTGTTGTTTTACGAAGATTTAAATGTAGGATAAGTTAGTCATTTTATGTGATTTTTGTTATGTTGTTCTCGTCCAATGCACATACATCCTTTTGCTTTCCGGTATGTTATGACAGACCGGCTGCCTTCCGGCGAGGACGGGGTTTGAGGCAGAGCCCCAAGGT
>ERZ795046.2493-NODE-2493-length-16045-cov-86.232020_pt1 | contig 16045 bp, 14 predicted proteins | sample MGYA00375130_ERZ795046 | MGnify/ENA primary metagenome ERZ795046 (study PRJEB30175, sample SAMN05720202) | activated sludge metagenome | isolation source: anaerobic digester from wastewater treatment plant | place: Japan | collected 2015-05-15 ...
ATAAATAGGGCTGAGATTCTTCCCGGATGGGTGGTATTCCCTTTAGAAGGATGGGTAAAATAAAAAGGTTGCTAATATACTAGTATGCTATTATAATAGGCTATTATAATAGGTGGCGGTCTATACGGCCAAAGAGGTTTTTGGGGAATATACAGGAGGTGCTCGATGAAAATTTTTACCAATTTAGGAAAAAGTAGGTTCCTCTGGGGGACCCTTTTATTTCTGTCGTTTTTTGCCCTTTCCTGCCAATCTGCCGTAAAACCGGCAGGTAAAACGGAAAAACCCGCAGAACCGGCAGCAGCTTCGAATGTCCAGAAAGAACCGGAGGCAAGCGGCCCTAAAATTAGCCTGGCCTTTTCTTTTGATAATAAGGAAGAAGAAGAAAAACTCTTTGTTCCCAATTCATCTTCTAAGGTGGAATGGGTCAGTAATTTTGGGCGGAGCAATAATACGGCCTTAAAGGTAACCCACGTAGAAGGGGAAAGCTATGTAAGTGCCTACAATGCCGTTCGGCTTACCTTTAAAGAGCCACTGCCGGCCGGTACCACCTACCGAATCATTGCCTGGTTTTATGCCCCCTCTGTAGGAAATGAAGGCAAACGAACCCTGACGGGCCCGGGGGTTGTTCTGAACGAAGAATATCCCCGCAGCGATATGAAGCTCCCTGCTAATTTCGGCATTCTCCCGGTGGATACCTGGAAAGAAGTAAATGTGGTTACCCCTTTCCTTTCGGTTCCCCTTCGCAGTATCGATTTCCGACTGGTAACCAACGACAAGGATAGCCATCCCGACGTCTGGTATCTGGATGATATCCTTATCGAACAGGTGGGGGCCATTAAGGCAATAGAGGTAGCTCGCTGGGATCTTTCTCTCCCATCCCTGGCAGCGGTGTATAAGGACTATTTCCTGGTGGGAAATATCATGAATTCCCACGAGACCACCGACCCTGACACGGTTGCTATGTTTAAGCACCACTACAACGCGGTAACTGCGGAGAACGATATGAAACCCCAGTACCTGAGCCCTGCAAAGGGGGTGTACAATTTTACCAACGCGGATAAGCTCGTAAATTGGGCTCTGGCGAACAATATCAAGGTACATGGGCACACCCTGGTATGGCATTCCCAATCGGCTGCCTGGCTTACCCAGGACGCAAGTGGTAAGCCCCTCACCCGGGCAGAAGCGCGGGCCAATATGGAAGAGTATATCAAAAATGTGGCGGGTCACTACCGCGGGAAGGTGATCTCCTGGGATGTGGTGAATGAAGCCTTTGATGGGGGGAGTATGATCCCTTCAGACTGGAAGACGGTTTTGCGGACCGCTTCTCCCTGGTACCGGGCCTATGCCAATGGAGCGGACACAAGCAAAGGGGAAAGTGGGGCCGACTATATTTACGATGCCTTTGTGTTTACCCGCCTGGTGGATCCGGGGGCTACGCTGTACTACAACGACTACAACGAAACCGATGCCTGGAAACGGGAAGCCATGGCACTGATGGCAGAGGATTTGAATAAGAAATGGAAGACCGATCCCCGGAACACCCAGCCTGATCGTCCTCTGATTGAAGGAATCGGTCTCCAGTCCCACTATTGGGTGGATAATCTTAACCCTGTGGATGTGGAAAAAACGATTACCCGCCTTATCGATGCGGGGGTAAAGATCAGCATTACCGAACTGGATATCCCCGCCGGTTCCTATGGGGCGCAGCGAACGCCTCCGCTTACTGTTGCAGAAGAACGGGCCCAGGCGCGGCTGTATGCTCAGCTTTTTAGGATCTACAAGAAATATGCCTCCCATATCGAGCGGGTGACCTTCTGGGGAAAGGCGGATCATCAGAGCTGGCGTTCCAATGGGAGTCCCCTGCTTTTTGATAGGACCTTTAAAGCAAAAGAGGCATATAAGGCGGTTATCGATCCCGAGGGATATTTGAAATAACAAAAATTGTCAGGAGCCCCGGGGGAAAGCCAACCCCCGGGGCTTATCGTTTCAATCCTTAAGAAAATCTGAAAAAGCTAAGGGGAAGATGTGGTAAGAGATAAGGGCGCCCGATAAAGCCCTTGAGGGGTGCCGGGGGCCCCGTACCGGAAGAGGGGGCCCGGTAGCGGAAGGCGGGGGCCCGAGACGGAACCTTTTAAAGGGATCCATCCGGGGCCCTGTTTTTGGGGTGGGCCAATCCCCTCGGGCCTGCGTGGGGAATCTGTTTTCATGGCCCCACGGAGGAATTTCAACTGATTATCCTTAGTTCGGGGTGAAAGTTGTTGAGGAATACTATACAATAGGCCTGCTAATTTCGGATTCAGGAGAAAAATCTATGACCCCTTCGGTAATCACCCTGGTACTTCAAGGTCCCCTTGAGGTGAACGCATATATTCTTGAGAACAATGGTCATTGCCTGATCATCGATCCCGGTTTTGAAAAGGATCGGATACGACGGTTTATCAAAGAACGAGGATGGCAGGTAGAAGGCATACTCCTTACTCATGGACACTTTGATCATACCGGGGCAGTGGATGTGTTCCCGGTACCCATATATCTTCACGAAGCGGAAAGTGCTTTTGTGTCTAATGACCAGTGGAATGGGTACACCGAATTTGGGATTTCTCGTCCCTGGGATATGAACGCCCTTTCCTTAACAAAGCTTCGGCATGGCGATACTATCCCTTTTCAGGGGAGTCAGGTGGAAGTACTCCACACTCCGGGACACACCCCCGGTTCGGTATGTTACCGCTGGGGAAATTGCCTATTTTCAGGGGATACCCTGTTTAAAGAGGCCGTAGGTCGTTGGGATTTTCCCGGTGGAGACGGTAGGGCGCTTCGTCAAAGTGTGGTATCCCTTATCGAAAACCTGGAACCTTCAGTGGAGGTTTATCCCGGTCACGGGGAACCCACCACTATTGGGCAAGAGCGGGAAGTAAATCCCTATTATCACCAGTGGAAAAAATGTCCTCTCTAAAATCTCTGGCCGCTCTAGAAATTGAGGGCCCTTTTCGGTATAATACTGCAACATAAACCGGTTTAGCAAAAAGGCCGAAAAAGAGGCCCCCAGGATATGCGGCATTTTTGTTTTTTCCCAGACCGGCTTTTGTGGGATAGAATGGGGGGCATTTTGATGCAGCCAGGAGGACTGATGATGAATATCGATAAAAATACCTTTAAAGAACAGATCCGGCTCCGTTTGAAACGGCGATATGGCAATGATCTTTCTGAAGCGACCAAACACGATATTTATGATGCGGTGGCCGCTTCGGCGATGGAATATATTCTTGATAACTGGATGGCCACCCGTCGGGCCTTTGATAATCACCCGGTAAAGCAAATGTACTACTTTTCGGCGGAATTTCTCATGGGGCGGGCCATGACGAATAACCTGATTAACCTGGGAATTCTTCCCATGGTCCAGGAGGTGCTCCAGGAACTGGGGTATGAATATGATGAAATCGAAGAACAAGAACCCGATGCGGGACTTGGGAATGGGGGCCTTGGTCGCCTGGCCGCCTGTTTTCTGGATAGCCTTGCCACCATGAATTTGCCTGGCCATGGATATGGTATCCGATATCGCTATGGCATGTTCGAGCAGAAAATAGAACATTGTCGCCAGGTGGAAAAGCCCGATAACTGGCTTGAACATCGGAACCCCTGGGAAATTAAACGCAGTGACCATTCGGTGGACGTGAAATTTGGGGGCGAAGTTGTTCTCAAGGTAGATGAAAAGGGACGACAATACTTTGATGTCGATCGGGCCGAGGTGGTACGGGCCATCCCCTATGATATGCCGATCGTCGGATATAACACGAAAACTGTAAATACCCTTCGCCTGTGGGAAGCCTACAGTCCCGACGGCTTTAACCTTCAGCTCTTTAATGAGATGCAGTACCTGCGGGCGGTGGAAAAGGCCTGCCAGGCCGAAGATATTTCCCGGGTTCTCTACCCCAACGATAGTGGGCCCTCGGGCAAGGCCCTGCGGCTCAAGCAGCAGTATTTCTTTGTTTCCGCGAGCCTTCAGGATATTGTGCGTTCCTTTAAACGAAAACATGGGAATGATTTCTCAAAGTTGCCTGACCTGGTGGTGATTCAACTGAACGATACCCATCCAGTGGTGGCTATCCCTGAATTGATGCGGATCCTCATGGATCAGGAGGGGCTTGGATGGGAAGAGGCGTGGGCGATTACCACTCGCATTTTTGCCTATACCAACCATACCATCATGGCGGAGGCCCTGGAAAAATGGCCTATCGATCTTTTTTCTGGTCTTTTGCCACGGATATATACTATTGTAGAAGAAATCGATCGTCGTCATACCGACGAGTTACGGAAGTTATATCCGAACGACTGGGATAAACAGCAGCGCATGGCCATCATCAACCATGGGATGATCCATATGGCCCACCTCGCTATTGTGGGAAGTTTTTCGGTGAATGGGGTGGCGGCGCTTCATACGGAGATCCTTAAAAAACGGGAACTCAAAGACTGGTATGAATGGCGCCCCCAGATTTTCAATAATAAAACGAATGGGGTAACCCAGCGGCGCTGGCTTAAGATGTGCAATCCCGGTTTATCTGCCCTTATCACCGAAGCCATTGGCCCCGGTTGGGAAACGGATCTTGCTCGACTGCGAGAGTTAGAGCCCTTTGCAGAGGATCCGGCATTCCGTGAACGATTTGCCCAAATTAAGCATGCCAATAAGGTAGCCCTTGCCCGGTATCTTGCTAAAAGCCAGGGAGTAACTCTGGATCCTTCTTCTATTTACGATGTACAGGTAAAACGCCTCCATGAGTATAAGCGCCAGCTCCTTAATATCCTTCATGTTATGTATCTCCACAACAAACTGGCCGATGATCCTACTCTGGAGATGCCACCGCAGACCTTTATTTTTGGGGCCAAGGCGGCCTCGGGATACCAGCGGGCAAAGTCGATTATTTCTCTTATTTGCGCGGAGGCCGCTCGCCTTGATGCGGATCCCCGTGTTAAGGGCCGCCTGAAGGTGGTTTTTGCGGAAAACTACCGGGTTACCCTGGCGGAAAAGATCATTCCCGCAGCGGAAATCTCAGAACAAATCTCTACCGCCGGTAAAGAAGCCAGCGGAACGGGTAACATGAAGTTCATGATGAATGGGGCCCTTACCCTGGGAACCCTCGATGGGGCCAACGTGGAGATTGTACAGGAGGTGGGACGGAAAAACGCCTTTATTTTTGGTCTTACCGCCGAAGAAATTGCCGCCATCGAAGCGACCCATTCCTACGATCCTAAAATATACCCCGGCCGAAATCCTGCCCTTGCCCGGGTGGTGCATCAACTGATCGATGGCACCTTTGGCCATGAATTCCAGACCGCCTTCCGGGAACTCTATGATTCCCTGGTGTACGGGGTGGAAGGAAACCGGCCCGATGTGTATTATGTGCTCGCCGATTTCGATGCCTATGTCCAGGCCCACGAGCAGGCCCTTAAGTCCTATGCGGATCGGGACTGGTGGAACCGGGCGGCTATCATTAACGTGGCCCGGTCGGGCATATTCTCTACCGATCGCACCATCGCCGAATATGTCCAGGATATCTGGCACATTAAACCCATAGCCGTAAAGTAGAAACACTTCCGAAAGAACTCAGAAAACCAGCGGTGTTGCCCCCGGGAAAAATATCCTGGGGGCATCCCAGGCCCGATGGAAAGTGCATGAAAGCTTCCCAGATGGGAGCCTTTTCAGGGTTCATCAGAAAAAAAGCGCCCTCATCTTGCGGGATTTAAAAAAGGCCAGTACCCTTGCAGTATGGACGAAAAGAAAAATCATGGGAAAGACAAGAGTCCCTTTGTTCCTTTTGATATGCTGGACCCGGACCTGGTCCTGGAAAGTGTGGAAGAGGGCTATGGCCTGGAACTGGAATCCACCCTGTATTCCTGTGCGAGCTATGTTAACCGGGTATTTGGTCTGCGGGATGTGGGAGGAAAAGAGTATATTGCAAAATTTTACCGCCCCCAGCGCTGGAGCTATGCCCAGATTCTAGAAGAACATCGTTTTGTCCAAACCCTTGCCCAGCATGAGGTTCCGGTGGTCTGTCCGCTTCCCAACCAGGAAGGGGATACGTTGCAGACCCTCATCATAGAACAAAATGGAAGACCAGACCAGGAAATGTATTTTGCCCTTTATCCCAAGCTGAAGGGGCTCCCCTTCGATCCGGAAGGAGAAAAGGACTACGTTCGTATGGGGGCCCTGCTGGGACACCTGCATGCGGTGGGTTCTCAGTTTTCGCTTGCTGAGCGGGGCCGCTTCCCACCCCTGGGACCCCTTGAGCTTTTTGCGTATTTTACTGGAACCTTTGAAATTGAAGAGGAAATCCAGAATAATCTGCGAGAGGTAGCGCTGCGTCTTGACGCTGCCCTTGCCCCGATTGTATCAGGCTATGCTCCTATCACGCTTCATGGCGATTTTCACAGGGGGAACCTTATTGATTGCGGTGAACAAGGCTTATTCGTTATCGATTTTGATGACATGATCGCGGGACCAGCCCTTCAAGATATGTGGGTGCTTTTGCCTGATCACGCCCCACGCTGCCCCCAGGAACTGCGACATATTCTTAAAGGATATCGGGAGTTCTATCACATAGAACTGGCTGATCCCTGCCAGCTTGAGGTGTTTCGTCTGTACCGCATGTTCCATTACCTTTATTGGCAGGCCCAACAGCGATATGACCGGGCTTTTTATCACCATTATCCTGAGTGGGGGACTAAGAAATTCTGGGAACGGACAGTGGCGGATCTTCTGGATCAGGCGGAGTATCTGGCCTGTGTATAATCACAGAATACACCCGTTCGTAGGTATGGCGGGAAGGACCCCCTGGAAGAATGGGCCCCATCCTGAAGGGCGGGGAGAACCTCTGTTAAGGGTAGACCTCGCCGTAATGGGGGAGCAACGCAGGTGCTTCCTCCGAGACAGTTCCCCTGGGAAGGGAGAGATTCCCCCTGCGCGTCCGCCCCGCCTCTTTCTTCATTTATGCTTTGGTCTTAAAAAGATTTTTTATGGTTTCCAGCAAATCCGCAGGAAGAACAATGATTCGGCTGCCTTCGGATTGACCAAGTTTAGCCAGACTCTTGATATACTCAATTCCCAGAAGGTAGGTAACCGGGTCGCCGCCGGTTTGCCGTAAGGTCTGGCTTACCGATTCAATGGCCCGGCTTTCTGCGAGGGCAAGCCGTTCCCGGGCCTCCGCATCCAGTTCGGCGGCGACCTTACGGGCCTCCGCTTCCAGGATCTGGGCGCGCTTAAAGCCTTCGGCCTTCTTTTCCTGGGCTTCTCGCTGGGCCTCCGCCTCGAGTACGGTGGCTCGTCGTTCCCGTTCTGCCTTCATCTGCATGGCCATGGCTTTTTGCAGATCCTCTGGGGGTTGAATATCTTTGATTTCGACCCGGGTAATCTTGGTTCCCCAGGGATCGGTGGCATTATCCAGAATTTCCAGGAGTTCTGCGTTGATCTTATCCCGGGAGGAAAGGGAATTATCCAGGGTAAGCTTTCCCATAATAGAACGGAGACTTGTGAGGGCGAGGTTTTCTATGGCGATTTTTAAATTCTGGATCCCGTAATAGGCCTTAAAGGGGTCGGTAATTTTAAAAAACACCACCCCATCGACTTTTACGGTGGCATTATCTTCGGTGATGATTCCCTGCGGGGGTAGATCCAGGACCTGCTCCCGGATATCTATCTTAGCCGCGATCCGGGCAAAGATAGGGTTAATCAGGTTTAACCCCGGCTTGAGGGTTTGCTCATATTTCCCAAATCGTTCTACCAGCCAGTTTTCTTTTTGTGGCACCAGGTGGATCCCCTTTATGATGATGATGATCACCAAAAGCGCCACCGCCCCAATGATATACAGCATCGTGCACCTCCTTTTAAAAACTAAATTTTACAACGCCCCTGGGGGACGAGGTTTTACCTTCGTTTGCTGAGTTTTCTGGACCACCCTGAGGGTCTCTTAGGGACCCGAAAAAAGAAACCCCTCCACTCTTTCCTCAGGGCCTGTGCCTTCCTGATGATTAAGGCTTGTTCTCCTCTTCTTTTTGTTCATCCACCGGTTTAACCTTTAACTTGATTCCGCATGTTTCTATTACTTCTACTTCTGCCCCCACCTGGAGGGGAACCTCCGCAATAACCTTCCATTTTTTCAGGCCGTTAAGGGAATCGAACAGTTCTACTTCTCCTATCTGACCGGGTACTACCTCCCTGGTAATGATTCCTCGCTGACCGCTGATGGTAATGTCCCGGGGGCTATCTTTCTTAAAGCGTTTTCTGGTAAAGGAAAACCAGAGCACCAGGAACCCAATGGCGAAAAGAAAAAACACTAAAAGTTGCCATTCTAATTGAACGGTAATACCAACCCAGGTTAAAAAACTTACCATCAGGGCGGCAGTTCCAAACCAGAACAAAATAAAGCCGGGAACAATGGCTTCCAACGCCATAAGCCCTATCCCAATGGAAAGCCACAGCAGGGCAGTCATACACCTTGCCTCCTTTTTAGTTTTTGTCCTTTGTATAGCTTATAGTATAGCGAATAAAGATTGATGCGCCAGATAGTGTACCGGGAGGGAGGGGAATTTTTTTTGCAACTCCAGGGTTAAAATATCCATACCGGGGGACTCACTTTCTCCGTGGCCCAGAATTATAAGCCCCCTGGGAAAGCCCATCGCCTGGGCGTCCCGAAGGTATTCGGGTATTTCCCATTCTGGACCTTCCCCGTATACCACAAGATCAATGTTTTCTTTTTCGATGAGAGGAAGCACCAGGTTTCCCCCTCCCCGATACCCCACCGCCACAAGGGCCCGGCGAATGTACCAATCGGGGGAACCCATATACCGAAGGTGAGAAACACCCAGCTTTGTTTGAATATGGAAAAGAATATCCCCTAGCGGTTGCTGGAGGTCCACCACAGAATAGGCCGCTTCCTGAATGATTTCTTTCTGTTCCCACGCAAGGGCCCGGAGCACCCCGGCGGTAATCCGATCGGGAAGGGCCCGGTGAATCCCATCGTGGTAGCGATACACCACCATCTGGTTTTCTTTGAGGAACCTCTGCTTCTGCAGGTACACCGGGTCTCGTGTTCCCTGGGGGAGCTTCTCTGGGACCTGGTCCCGGTGACTATACCAGATTCCTTCATGGGTGATAATTAAATTGCACTTTCTGCGAAGCGCTTCCTGGCAGTGGTCCCAGCTTGCAAGAAAGGTAACCGCCACGCCGGTGATGCGGGTCTCGGAGTTCCCTTCTACAAAACCGTCCACCGTATCCGGGGGCAGCAGTTCGATACCTGGTAACTCTTGGATGATATCTATAGCCCGATAGGTCATGGGGAAATTCCTTCTCTTCCAGGGATTCGTTATTCGATAAGGCCCAGGCCTTCATCGAGCCCCAGGGCAATGTTCATGCACTGCATGGCCGCCCCCGAGGCTCCTTTGCCGAGATTATCAAGCCGACAGATAAGAAGGGCCTGCTCCTCATGGCCATAGACAAAGATCTCTGCCCGGTTCGTCCCATTACAGGCGGTGGGATCAAAGTATCCTGCCTCGGGAAGGGCCGCCTCTCCGAGGGGCTGGACCCGGACAAAGCGCTGTCCCGCATAATGGGCGCGGTAACAGCCGTGAATGTCTTCCAAACGCGGTTTTTTCGGCAGACTCCACAACTGGAGCGGAATGGCCACAGCCATTCCGCGTTCAAAATTCCCTATGATGGGGGTAAAAAGAGGGGCCACAGAAAGCCCCCCATGGAGGCGCATTTCCGGCACATGCTTGTGCTGGAGCGTAAGGGCGTAATGCCGGGCCGCTTCCATGCCCTTGCCGGCCCCTTCCATCTGTTTGTAAGCTTCGATGAGCTTGTGCCCACCGCCAGAGTATCCCGTTACCGAGTGGCAGGTAACAGGATAATCGGAAGGAAGAAGAGCCATCTCCACGAGGGGCCGAACAAGCAACACAAAGCCCGTGGCATGGCAGCCAGGAACGGCGATTCGTTTTGCCTTCCCAATGGCCTCTCGCTGGGAGTGGGAAAGCTCGGGAAGCCCATATACCCAGGCGGGGTTGGTCCTGTGGGCCGTACTGGCGTCAATCACGATAGTCCGATCATTTGCTACAAGCCCAACCGATTCTCGGCTTGCATCATCGGGGAGACAAAGGAAGGCCACATCCGCCTGGTTGAGCAATTTCCGCCGTTCCTCTATATCTTTCCGTTTTTCTGGATCAATCTGGAGAATTTCTAAGTCCGACCGGGCGGCAAGCCGGTCCATGATCTGGAGGCCCGTGGTTCCTGCCTGGCCATCCACAAACACCCGATATTTCATAGGCTGAGTATGCCCAAAGAGACGGCTTTTGGCAATGTGTTGCTGCTTTTTGTTGCCGCCTTTGCGATAGGTGTTGCATATTGGTGCAGAGTTCTTTATCTTTTGATTCCTGAGAATGAGGGCTTTTTTCAGGGAGCCCCGTATTGTGAAGGAGAGGAGCGCGTACCATGGTGGATGCCCGTAGAATGGATACCTATGTTCAAATTTATGAGCTTTCTGAATCTCTTATAAAGGACACGAGTCCCGATCTTATTGCCGGTATGGCTACCTTGGTAGCCCTTCTCCATACAAACCTGCCCCACCATTTCTGGACGGGCTTTTATTTTGTGGCGGGCCCGGATGAACTCCATGTGGGTCCCTACCAGGGGTCCCTCGCCTGTCAGGTATTAAAAGGCCAGGGGGTTTGTCTGGCCTGTGCCACCAGTGGAAAGGCCATCGTGGTGCCCGATGTACATACGTTTCCGGGGCATATTGCCTGTGATATTCGTTCTAAGAGTGAAATTGCTCTCCCGCTTAAAAAAGGAAACCAGGTCTTTGCGGTGCTTGATATCGATTCCGATAGGCTTGCCATGTTTGATGAAGATGATGTGGCTCCCCTTCAGAAGCTGGTGGATCTTCTTATCCCTTTGATACCCTGAAAGTGGGGGAGCGGAGCAATGTCCTTGGGAGAAGCCCCTTTGTTTTATAAAAAGCCAGAAGCCCTTGCCGGGGGTCTCTTATCTGGGCAGGGGGGAACCGAATTCCTCACAGACCGGGAAGGCATTGCAATAGCGGAAAACCCCGATTACCTGAGTACCCAACTTATTACGTACCTGGGAAATAAAAGGAATTTGCTTCCCTTTATTGCCGCAGGAATTGAGCGGGTTAGAAAAAGGTTGCATTGTAAAAAGCTAAAAACCTTTGATGTCTTTGCCGGTTCAGGAATCGTATCACGACTTTTAAAGCAGTATTCCTCTGAGCTGTACTGCAATGATCTTGAAGAATATGCCACGGTGATTAATCAGTGTTATTTAACCAATAAAGAAGATTTTCCTCAAAAAGAATTCGAAGAATATTTTTCCAGAATCCGGTGGACCCTGGAACACGAACCACTCAGAGAAGGCTTCATAAGCCGCCTCTATGCCCCTCAGGACGATGCAAACATCCAAAAGGGAGAGCGGGTTTTTTACACCCGAAGAAATGCCCGGTATCTGGATACGGCGCGGCAGCTTATTGCTCAGGTTCCTCAGCAGTTACAGAAATTTTTCCTGGGGCCCCTGTTGTCCGAAGCTTCTATCCACGCAAACACCGCAGGTATTTTTAAGGGGTTTTATAAAAACAGACATACCGGTATAGGTCAGTTCGGCGGCAGTAACCAGGATGCTCTGTATCGAATCAAAGGAGAGATTACCTTACCGTATCCGGTGTTAAGTAATTTTTCCTGTTATTGTCAGGTCCTGAATGGGGATGCAAACAAAATATGCGAATCCGTCCCAGAGGTGGATGTGGCCTATCTTGATCCTCCTTATAATCAGCATCCCTATGGATCTAACTATTTCATGCTCAATCTTATCGTCCAGTATCGGGAACCAGAATCTATCTCGCCGGTTTCCGGGATCCCAAAAGACTGGAAGCGGTCGGTGTATAACAGTCGGCCCTCTGCGGTTCGAGCCCTGGCCGAAATAATAGAAAAAATACGGGCCCCATATGTGTTGGTTTCTTTTAATTCGGAAGGTTTTATTTCCTTTCAGGAAATGCAGGGCCTTCTTCAAAAATATGGGCGCCTCGAAATTCTTGAAACCTCCTACAACGTGTTTCGGGGAAGCAGGAACCTCGCGAGCCGGCCCCTCCATGTAAAGGAGTATTTATACCTCTTAGAAAAGTATTAAGTTGCTGCTTTGCTGTACGAAAAAGGGAGCGGCTATCCATTGCGCCCGGAGCACCTGCCAGCGAGTTCCCTTTTTGTTGCCGAGGATTATTCAGGGTGGAGTGTTCAAGAACTAGGAGTTCCCCGAAGGTTTAGGGAGATAGGGTTCCAGCACCTTGGCAAGGGATGGGAGGTTCCTGCTCTGGATCCAGATTGTGCCGGGTCCATAATATTCGCAGACGAGTCCTTCCCCACTGAATACGCTCGACATGAGTCCCCGACTGGCGGTGCGTATTTTATATTGAACCGTTTCTTCAAAGGCGACGATGTGTCCCGAATCTACTTTGTAGCTTTCTCCTGCCCTGAGCGTTTTTTTGATAATAGCCCCGTAAGAGGAAAGAAATACCGGTCCCCTGCCACGCAGGTGTTGTAGAAAAAGGCCTTCCCCCGAAAAGAGGGCCTTCATGGAACCCTTGGTTTGTATCTCTATGTCGGGGCTGCTGGCCAGCCAGGCGCCGCCCTGGGCGAAAAGACCGTTCCCTTCTAGTTCTACTACCAAAATGTCGCCGGGGTAGGACGGAGCAAGGATAAGCTCGCTTCCATCCTCTTGAGCCGTAAAGAGCGAAGCAAAGATGTTTTCTCCGCCCAGGGCGGCGCCGATGGCCCCGAAAAACCCCTTGCCGGTGGTTTTAGCCTGGAGCTCCACGGAAGGGCTCATGGCCACCATGGCTCCGGCCTCGGCTTTAATTTGTTCTTGTGCATCAAGTATGATATGAAGAGTAGAAAAAACGGGCGCATGGTGAATTTCGTACCGCATGATTGCCTCCTTTTGCTTTTTGTGGATCCGTGTTCTACAATGAGAGTAATGGGTCCTGGCCCCTTATGCAAGGGTTAAAGCTTTGTTTTAAGGGGTGATCGCAGGGGGCCTTTTGTGAAGAATAGCCTCCTGTGACAGAAATTGGGTAGCTTTTTTGTAGATTTTTTAAAGAGAAGAGCCGTTTTTACCCTATAGCAGAGGGTTTGTCACGGGAATATGAGGAAATAGGGGAGAACCATGGTACGGAAATACAGTTTTTCTCGGCAGGGTTTTGTAGAAAGCACTGATACTCCTGCCTTGTTACATTTCTTTGAGGTAACCCAGAAAGAGATGGATGAACTTGTAAATACCTACAATCTCGATCCCCACAACATCGCTTCTGCCCTTGATCCTGAAGAAGTGGCCCGTCTGGAATATGACGATGAAACAGGTATTACCACCCTTATCTGGAAGGTCCCTACGACGATTAGATTGAATGAACTTTCATCGTTTAATGTAGTAACTATGGGGCTTTTTGTAATTGGAAGTATCATCATTGTTATCTCCGCAGATGAATGTGGTTATTTTGGCTCCATCTCTGGCAAAAATGCGGCCCCCCGTCAAATCAATGATCCCTTCGATATCCTCTTGGTGATTATTGAACGGACTATCCGCCATTTTGTGGAACATCTGCGGGTTATCAAGATGCTGTCAAAAGAAATACAACAAAAGCTTAATAGCAGCATGGGAAATGAGTATCTTCTCCAGATGTTTTCGTTAAGCGAAATCCTCATTTACTATCTGGATGCCATTAACAGTAATCGGGTGGTATTGCAAAAATTAGCCCAGTTTATCCAGCATCATCAGATGGGGGATATGGATTTTCTCATGGACCTCCAGATAGAAGTAGAACAAGCGGCCCGGCAGGCGGAAATTTACTCAGAGGTTTTTACGGGGCTTATGGATGCCCGCGGGTCTATCGTTAATAATAACATGAATATGCTCATGAAAAAGCTTACCATTTTGAACAGTATCTTTTTGCCCCTTAACCTTATTGCCGGCATTGGGGGCATGTCCGAATATACCATGATAACCGCAGGAATCCCCTGGCCGATTTCGTACGGCATTATGGCGGTAATTATGACTGTGCTTGGCGTTGTTTCCTATCGACTTCTGGATAAGATGCAAAATATTTCTGGGGAAAAACGGCGACTTTCAAAAAAATAATGGGATGCCATCTATATCACGTATACCAGGTGGCAATATATTTGAGGGTCCCTGGGTTGAGGCTCGCTGGATTCAGCAGGCCCCAAGCGCCGGGGATCCCCAATGCACGGGCGGCAAGCTCAAAGTGGCACATAGCGATGCCCATATCGATATATTGTATCGGGCTTTGATGGTATCGAGTATGGTTGTCATGGGGTAAGCCTCCCGTAAGCCAATTTCAAAGGCCGGACACTTTTGAAATAGCTCTTTTATTTCTTTTTGAGCAGGGCCGCAAAGGGATTGTAGGTGTCGTTCGCATCATCGCTGGCCATGTATTTTTGGGAAATCGCTTCTTCCTCAGCGGAGCTTGCAGGTTTAAGGGAAATGCGTTTTCGGTTGCTGTCCACCTCGAGCACCTGGACGGTGAGGGTCTGACCAATGCGGACCGCATCTTTTACATTATTGTATTTACCACCGCCACGGAGTTCTGACACATGCACAAGGCCATCCAATCCCGGCTCCAGGTTCACAAAGGCTCCGTAGTCGGTAATGCGAACCACTTTCCCTGAATGTTTTGAGCCTACAGGATACTTTTCCTCCGCCTTGTTCCAGGGGTCCTCCTGGAGGCTCTTCATGCTCAGGGTGATTTTTTCCGTGTTCCAATCTAGCTTGATGATTTCCGCCCGGATTTCCTGTCCTATTTGAAGGACCTTTCTGATATCCTCTACCCGTTCACGGCTGATTTCTGATACTGGCAGCAGGGCCTGAACTGCGCCAAGGTCCACAAAGGCGCCAAAATCCTGGATGGAAGTAACCTTCCCCGTGACGATAGCATGTTCTTTTAAGGTTTCCTTGAGCTTGGCGACCTTCTCTGCCTGCAGCGCTTCTTCTATGGCTCGATTGGAGACGATAAGGTTCCGGCCCCCATCCTTATATTCCTGGATTATAAAGGTAAGGTGTTTCCCAACCCAGCTTGAGGTATCTTCCGACCGTTTTAATCCCATCTGAGAATAGGGGCAGAAGGCCCGCCCCTCGCCGATTTTTACTTCGTAGCCGCCCTTGATTTCTTTTTCGACGACCCCTTCCACGGGTATTTTGTTTTTATACGCCTGTTCCAGCAGGGAAAGATCAGTTTTGTCAGCGCTGAGGCGCCTTGTAAAATAGAGCTGTCCGTTTTGAGATTTTACAAAGAACACCCGGATAGGGTCTCCTACTTTAACTGTGAGGTTTCCTTCTTTGTCCAGCACTTCCGCTTTATCTAAAATCCCTTCGCTTTTACCGCCGAGCTGAAGGAATACCGTGTCATCCGAAATATATTCAACGGTGGTTTCCACCATCTGGCCAATTTCGTATTTTTCCCTGCTTCCGAGGTTCTCTTTCATATAACGGGCGAAACTGTTGTCTGCTGCTTCTCTTGCGCGCTGTGCCATAAAATAGCGGCTCCTTGTTCATAAACATTACGCTTCAGTATATCAGAAAAGAAATAGTCTGGGGAGTCCAGTTACAGGGTGAACGTGTTGTAGATAGATACGGTACCTTCCCTCGGGCAGTCCTTTTTGGTAACTATAGCCTCTGGGTTGCACTAACAAGCACCACCCCGGCACTCCTCAGGGGCGTGCCAGCGCCCTTTGAAGGCCGTGGAACCCCTAGATGTCCCCAGGGTCCCATCCCCCGCTCGCCTACAGTTCTTCAATCTCCTCCCGGGAAAGGCCGGTCACCTCGGTAATAATATCAATCTCAATCCCCCGGGCCTTCATCCGCCGGGCGGTCTCCCGGCGGTTTTTTTCTTCGCCCAGGGCCATGCCTTCTAAGCGACCTTCGTTGCGACCTTCTAAACGGCCTCTTTCTTCGCCTAACGTGAGGCCTTCTTTAAACCATTCCTGTTCTTTC
>ERZ795046.2509-NODE-2509-length-15964-cov-19.309007_pt1 | contig 15964 bp, 16 predicted proteins | sample MGYA00375130_ERZ795046 | MGnify/ENA primary metagenome ERZ795046 (study PRJEB30175, sample SAMN05720202) | activated sludge metagenome | isolation source: anaerobic digester from wastewater treatment plant | place: Japan | collected 2015-05-15 ...
AAAGATCGGCAAAAAAGTACTTATAGCTATCCTTGGGGAGAAAGGCGTTCATCCAAATCTTGAGCGCTTTCCTGCGGATCTTTTTTACCTTGCTGTATTGACCTTCCGCTTCATAAATTCCTGCCAAAAGATCCAAGTATACGACCAAATCGGGGTGGTTGCGGCCAAGCTCTTTTGTTGCCCTATACAGGGCCTTTTCGGCTTCGGACAAGGCTTTATCATATTTGCAGTTTTGGATCAATTTAACGACGTTTGCGACTTCATCGGAATGCACTTACCCCTTCCCCCCTGAACCTACAAATGCGTCTCATAGGGCCATGATGGTACTGCGCCAGCTTAAGTATAATATCAAAATAGACTTAATATGTCTCACGTATTCCATTTCATTCAGCAGCCCCCTCACGAAAAGCTTGACTTGAAGTGGACTCAAAGTGATAAGCCATTTAAAATAATATAAAAATTACGAGAGCAGGAGGAAAAGGTATATGAAAAAACTCGGCTTTGGACTAATGAGACTGCCCCTGATTGATCCCGAGAACCCCGAGAGCATAGATCAGGATCAGTTGAATAGGATGGTAGATATCTTCCTTGAGAGGGGATTTACCTACTTCGATACAGCCTATCTTTACCATCAGGGAAAAAGCGAAGTAGCCATAAGAAAGGCATTGGTTGAAAGGTATCCCAGGGACAGCTTCACTTTAACCGACAAACTGCCCACCTGGATTGCCGCTAAATACGAGGATTACGAGGCTATTTTTGAGGAGCAGCTCGAAAGGTGCGGTGTAACATATTTCGATTACTATCTCCTTCACAGCCTGGACGTAAAACGCTATGCCGAGACTTCGGAGCTTGGCGGGTTTGAATTCGTAAAAAAGCTTAAAGAGCAGGGCAAGATCAGGCACATCGGCATCTCCTTTCACGATAAGGCTACCCTGCTGGACCAGATACTAATGGAGCATCCCGAGATAGAATACGTGCAGCTTCAGATAAACTATCTGGATTGGGATAGCGAACTCATACAGTCGGGCAAATGTTACGAGGTGGCAACCAGGCACAAAAAGCCCGTTATAGTTATGGAGCCCGTCAAGGGAGGATATCTTGCCAACGTACCTGCCGAGGCAGTTAAGCTGTTTAAGGGCTACCATCCCGACCTAAGCGTCGCCTCCTGGGCAATACGGTTTGCCGCTTCCCTAGAAAACGTCTTCATGGTGCTAAGCGGCATGAGCAGCTTTGAGCAAATGGTAGACAACGTAAGCGTCATGGAAAACTTCGTACCCTTGAACGATGATGAAAAAAGGATCATAAAAGAGGCCGTAGAGATAATAAGAAAGAACGTCGTCATACCTTGCACGGCATGCAGATATTGCGTCGACGGCTGTCCCAGGCATATAGCAATACCGGAGTACTTTGCCATATATAACGAGCGCAAGACCTTTGGACCTACGCCCGTACAGGTATCCTATTACAACAATCTAACCAAGGAACATGGCAAGGCCTCAGACTGCATAGCCTGCGGCCAGTGCGAGGAGCATTGCCCTCAACACATAAAGATCATCGATGCCCTAAAAGACGTTTCCAAGGAACTTGAGGCGGAAGATTGATAATCTTAACATAGCGGTGTTCACGTAACACCGCTATTATTGACATTTACATTTATAAATTTTGCTTTATAGTGAGCTGCACTATATAATTAACCAAGACAAGGCAATAAAATATTATGTAGACAGGACGGATCTGATCTTTCATGTTACAGGCAAAAAGGGTCCCCGTATCAGAGTTGGAAAATTTCAAGGGAATCGTGGCTGAGGATGTTGTCTCTCAATCCAGAGCCCTTATCTTGCCGCGAGGTTCAAATCTATCCTGGCTGAGCAGTAGTGCGATGCAAAATTTGAGCACAAGGTTGGCATTGGAGGGCGTAGAAAGTATAAGTATCTATCTTGATAAAGTTGATCCGTCCCTCGAACAGCTGGAAAGTAACAATAAACAAGATCTGCCGGTAAAACAGATCAACAAAACCTTGGTCCACCAAACCATAAAACAGATAGGTGATCTGTATAACAGGTTAGCAAGTGGAGAAGTCGCAAGCGACATGTATGAACCTCTATTTACGACAGGCCGTATACTTGCGCAAGAGGTAACATCTTCAGATGTTATAACCCTTTCTCTAGCCAAGGTCAAAGAAAAGGACGAATATACATTCGTTCACTCTCTGAACGTGGCATTGCTCTCCGGCTTCTTGGCCAGGAGGCTGCAGGGAAATGACAAGAGCTTGATCGAAGACGTGGTAATAGGTGGGCTCCTTCATGACGTGGGCAAGGCAAAAATTCCTCTTGAAATTTTAAATAAACCCGGCCCACTGACGGATGAGGAATACGCCGTTATGAAACAACATCCCGTGTTGGGATTGGAAATGTTAAATGAGGCAGGCATCAATGAAGAAACCATCTTAAGCGTTACTTCATATCACCACGAAAGGATGGACGGGAAGGGATATCCTTGCCAACTGAGAGGGAATTTTATTCCTTTCGTTGCAAGAATCGCGGCGGTTGCGGACGTGTTTGACGCTGTCACGACGAGCCGGGTTTACAGGACAGCGGAGTCTCTATATTTTGCCGTTTCTTTAATAATTAAAGAGACAAACAAGCATTTCGACCCCAAAGTTGCCCGCGAACTTATTTCCGCCCTGGGCCTGTACCCTCCGGGCACCGTTGTAGAATTGTCCGATGGCAGTACCGCCGTTGTAATATCATCTAACCCGGGTGATCTGCTAAGGCCCGTGGTTCTCCTCCTATATGATTCAGAGGGCAACCTCATAACGCAAAGCCATCCCATTGATCTGAAGGGGGCGCCGAACTTATATATAAAACGCGTCACGGGCAATTTCAACAAATAATTGGTTATCCTGTCCCGAAAAGCTCGGGTTTAAGTTTTTTTAGGAAATACAGCGATACCAAAAAGGCGAAACCCGAAGAGACCGGCTGGCACCACCAGATGCCGTTAATCCCGAAGATGCTGTTTAAAAGCACTGCCAACGGGTAACGGACTAAGATGTTTCTGATTACCTGGGTGAATAAATTGTAGTGAGTATGGCCTGCCCCTTGAAACAGGCCTCCTATGACGATGGTCAGGGCAATTACTGGGTATGCGGTCGTCGAGGCTCGAATGGAAGCGGTGGAGTAAGCTAAAGTGAGCGCCTCAGGCTTGAAAACCGCAAGAAAAACGTAGGGGAAAAGGTATAATACAATACCCACGGCAGACATCAGGATAAAGGACCACTTGGCTGTGAATATAAAGCCCTCCTTTACCCTGTCATATGCACCTCTGCCCAGGTTGTAGGCCACAAAGGGAACTAAGGCTGTATTAAATCCAAAGACGAACAAAAAGGCTATGTCCTCTATTCGGTTGCCAAGCGTCCATCCGCTTATGGCAGCCTCTCCGTACTTGGCAAGCATCCTGTTTAGCAGCGCAGCCCCCACGGAAAAGCTTATCTGAGAAAGCGAAAGCGGAAGCCCTATTGTAATTACGCTGCGCCATGTAGGAATGGTGTTTCTTGTGATATTAAACTTGGGTTTTATCTGGCTGTACTGCCTCAATTTGGCTACGGAATAAATCAGCGTCAACGACCTTCCGATCAACGTGGCAAGCGAAGCCCCTCCTATCGCCATCCCGAACGTGAACATGAGCAGGGGATCTAAAAGGATATTGGCCAGGTTTCCTATAAGCAAGGCGAACATCGGTACCGTAGCATTGCCCTGGCTCCTGTAGACTGCGTCCAACACCAACGTCCAGGCGGCCACCGGAAACGACCAGACCTGCCAAAATAGGTACTTATCTATATGGACCAAGGCTTCGGGACTTGCCCCCATATATGAAAAAAACAAAGTCTTTACGCTTGGGACAAGCAGGGCACAGGGAAGAAGGGAGAGCAAAAACACCAGCGAAAGAGTTGCATTGGCGAGATAGCGGCCTCTGTGAAGCCTCCCCATCCCCAGATTTCTGCTTATCAGGGTAGTCGCTCCAATGGTACATCCGCTCATGAGGGCATACTCGACGAAGATGACGGGAAGCATCAGCGACATCCCTGCCAAGGGAACTGTCCCTAGCCAGGCGATGAACATGGTATCGACTATGTGAAAGACCGTATGTGCAAACATTGTGATAACAGAGGGTATAGCCAGGCTCCAGAGCACCTTTGAAACGGGGTCGCGGCCCATATCTACTGTCTTTGTCATCTTCATATTTTTATTCTCCTAGGCGGTGCTCCAGGATGGCGTCGAGTATCCTTGCGAGCATCGCTGCGTCGCGCGGATCGAGCTTTCGTCCTTTGTACCAAATTTCCGTCCCTTCATCCGATAACAGGTCGTCGAGATAGACCTTGGATTGTTTTCTTTGTGCCTCATCAAGCAACGAAGAAAGGTCAGTACCCAAAGCATCGGCCAGCTTTCTCATCAATTCAAGTGAGCCTGTTCTTTTGTTGCTCTCCAATGCCTGTATGTAGCCGGGACTCACCCCGACCATCGTGGCAAGCTCACGTTGCGTCAAACCACGTAAATGCCTCAGCCTTTTTATCCTCACGCCCAAACTCATCCATATTCGCTCCTCGTAGTATATATGTCTTTATAATAGCATCAACGGTATGCCTCATGCCAAGGTGTATAATGTTGTATGCAACGATAAATTTTTACACGCCCTGTCAGCCTTGACTAATTGCCGTATATTGCTCATAATTATTTTAAGCTAAAAAAGATAGGTGATGCTAATGTCAGGCTTAACGCCAAGAAAAGAAGATTATTTAAAGACAATATTTAAGCTTAGCGAAAGAAACAAGGCCGTTCGCGTTAAAGACATCGCTCAGGTCATGGGAGTAAGGGCACCAACCGTAGTTGGCATCATCGCCATGTTAAAAGAAGATGGCTACGTCAATCAAGAACCTTACGGCTACCTTGAGCTGACGGATATGGGCAGGGAGAAGGCCAAGGCTTTAATCCAAAGGGAGCAGCTCATAAACAGATTCTTTGAATACGTACTTGAACTTCCCAGCAAGGAAGCCAAGGAGAACGCATGCGCCATCGAACATTACATATCGCCCAGCTGCCTTGATCGCTTCGTAGCCTTTATCGAGTTTCTGCACACATGCCCTTACGACAAACCCAAGTTTTTGGAACACTTCAGACAGTTCGTGAGCACAGGCAATGGCTCTGCATGTGTGACCTGTTGTTCCTGTGATATGTATAAAAAAGACGAGGGCTCGAATTAGCCTCCTTTCCCAGGTGTAATCCCCTTTTGTTTTCATTTTGCAGTCATGTGTATTATACTAATGTCGAACATTGCCCAAGGAAAGGAGATCGGTTTTTGCGAAAATTTCTTCCCTTAATTGTGATCATGTCGTTCATCTTCGTCAGCGCTGGTTTTTTTAGCATCAAGGCATCGACACAGGACGTAGATAATTTGTTTGCCGCAAAGCAATGGAAGGCCCTGGACGAATACTTCAAGACGCACGGCAATTCCCTTTCACCCAGAGAGTTATCGGTTTACGCCAATGCACTGTGGTTTCAAAACAGGTACGATGAAGCCCTGCAAATTCTGCTCAAGATACAGGATAAATTCCCTCCCTCCGTAAAGCCCTATGGCGAATTTTACACGGCGTTAGCCTTCGAACGGACCAACAAAAAAGAGGAAGCAAGGACGTTGCTTTACAAGCTGTGGCCCGTGTCTCCTCAGTTGCTTCGTTTCTACGTGTCCTACGGGCTGTTTAGGACCGAAGCAGGTGAAGAAAGGGAAAAGTGGGCAAGGGCCATGCTGTCATCTGCCATGGACGACAGCCAAAAGCTTCAGGCCCTTACTGCTTTGTTCTCTTTAAATTCTGCAGGCATAGATGAAGCATGCACGCTGCTCGACATAAAGCCCCTACATCAGGATGCCTTGAAGCTGCTAAAAAACCTTCCCCTTGACAGCGATCCTCGCATACCCTTCTACTTGGGGTATGCGGCCTTTTTAAACGGAAACTACAGGGAAGCCGACGCGCTACTCAAGAAAATCAGCCAAAACTCGCCTCACTGGCAGAAGGCTTACTACTACAGGGCTTATTCAAATTACAAGCTTAAAAACTACGACACGGCGGCCATGCTTTGGGGAAAGCTCGCGTCGGATAACACCAGCTTTTCCGTTTCCTCCGTCGGAAGGCTTGCCACCTTGGCCGACAATGGCAACGTGCTGGCGTTGGACATCTTGAAGGAAGTGGCTGGTTCAAAGAGCAAATCGGCTAGAGCGGCACTTTATTATTTGATGCGTTACTATGAAAATATAGGCGACAGTGCAACGGCTCAAGCCCTGTCCGCACGCATCCTGTCCGAAGAAAACGACATTTATTCTACGAAGATCCTGTGGCAAATGGGGTGGAAGGCCTGGAAGCAAAAGGATGCACCGCAAGCGGCTGAATATTTCATGCGCGCAGCCACCGGCGTCGAAGATGATCTGTGGGCCTCAAGGACCCTTTATTGGGCATCCCGAGCTTACGATCAGGCAGGTGATACAAAGCAGGCCGAGGCCTTGAAAAACAAGCTAAAGATAAATTATCCCCTTACATATTACGGCTTACTTGTAAATGATCTGGGCGGTAAAATACAGGGCGATCTCCCCAAGGCTTTCAAGAGCAAGCCAAGCCAAATGGAGGAATGGGGCTTCGTGTTTTGGGAAAGCAGGATATTGTCCCAAAAATCCGATCCTTCCTCTCGGTATAGGGCATCGCAGCTTCTCAGGTGGCTTGGGAACTATGACATGGCCTACAATGTCGCCAGGCCACTTGAATCGTATATCAAGGGGGACAAATCCATATCGGGAAAGCTTTTGGAGACCTTATACCCTAGGCCCTACGAGCCCGAGGTGCGCCGCTCGTGCAAGGAGTTTGACGTCGATCCCCATGTGGTGTGGGCAATAATGAGACAGGAAAGCGCCTTTAATTCCAACGCCACAAGCTGGGTAGGGGCAAGCGGATTGATGCAGCTCATGCCTGCGACGGCCAAAGACGAGGCAAATAAGTTAAAGCTCAAGAATTTCGACCTATATTCCCCCGAGACCAACATACGACTGGGCGTCGCTCACTTTTCATGGCTTTTGGGGAGACTAAAGAGGCTGCCCCTTGCGCTTGCTGCTTATAACGCCGGAATTGGGAACGTATCGCGGTGGTTGCCCAACGAAGACAACTTTGACATTACGGAATGGATCGAAGAGATACCTTTCAATGAAACCCTGACTTACGTGCGAAAGGTCCTGGCCAACTACAAGGTCTACAGCGCTTTATACGGCGACAAAATATGAAGAGGAGTTGTGGAAGGATGAGCTGTGATCGGCATTACACCAGTGAAGTTCAGAAGGTATGGGAAACGTTAAAAAGCTTGGGGTATGGCGGTCAAATATTGGTTAGCGATCAGACGATATTTACGGTCGAAGATGCTTCTAAGGCCATTGGAGTCCCCGAGGAACAGATACTTAAAAGCCTTATCTTCTTGGTGGACGACGAGCCGGTGTTGGTGCTCATGAGCGGATCCAACAAGGTCGACATAAAAAAGGTTAAAAAGGCCTTGGGGGCACGAAAGGTCAAGATGGCCGGTCCGGAGTACATCGAGGAAAACTTCGGCTATAAGGTCGGAGGCGTGCCTCCTGTTGGTTACGATACTAAGATGAGGGCATTGATCGACGAAGATGTCCGAAAGTACGAAATCCTCTGGGCTGCTGCCGGCAACGATCATGCCTTCTTTCCCGTATCGCCGGATGAACTTGTAGCGCTTACGGGCGGTTTAGTCTGCGACCTCAAAAAGCAGTGAGCTGCGTTGGATCCTAAAGCCAGGGTCTTAAAATTCCTCCGAAACTTGAGAAATCATGAAATATACGGAGAAAGACGCCATAAAATATGGTATTATTGTTAGCAGGTTAGATTAGTTGCCGCCAAATTTCATTGAAATTATTTGAACTAAACGGCTTTTTTGGTACAATGAAATCGAAGGTCAAGAAAGATCAAAAATGAGGAGGTGACCTGTCATGAGGAGGTCAGATTTACCCGAAAGAAGAGAGCGTGGACCTTGGTGGAATCCCTGGTGGATGGGCATAGATAAATTACAGGAGGAGATAAGCAGAGTGTTTGACGAATTTTCCAACAGATTTATGCCGCCCGTGTTGGGTGGAGGCGCAATTTCGGTTGACGTGTATCGCAAAGACGGAAACGTCATAGTGGAAGCCGAGCTGCCCGGCTTGGATCCTAAGGACGTAGATATCAAAGTCTATGAGGATAAGGTGATCTTGAGGGCAGAAAAGGGCGCAAGCCGCGAGGTAGAATCCGAGGAAGTCATTAGGTCCGAGCGCTACTACGGGAAGATATCCAGGATCATCTCGCTTCCCGTGGAGGTAATACCCGAAAAGGCAAAGGCCAAATTCAAAAACGGGCTTCTGACGATCACCATACCTGAAAAGGAACCTGAAGAGGAAGGCGGCTATCGCATTAACATCGAGATGGAAGATTAGGAAAGAGCAATAAGGGGAAACTTTTCCTTAAATAAGATCATCAAGTAAGCAATAACCCCCCTTCGCCCTCAGTTTTAAAGATATGATCAAGAGGGTGGAGGGGGTTCTTCATGCCTTAAGAGATAAACCATGTTCGTTAAGCTGGCTGAGAATGTTGTTATTAATTATTAATTGAGATGATAATAGACATGCAAGAATACCATCGCCTTAATCTAAATTGCTGTAAGCTAATCACTCAACTTATCTTTATAGGCCAAATAGTAAAACACGGCCACAAATAAAACTCCCCCTACGATATTTCCCAAAGTGACGGGGATGATATTGTTCATAAATCCCTTTAAGGACAATACGTTTAAGGCTTGATCGGTTAAACCGGCTTGAGCGATCAGCGCCTCGTTATGTCGAAGCAGGATGCCGATCGTCATGAAATACATGTTTGCGATGCTGTGCTCGAACCCCGAGGCCACGAAGGCCATTATGGGGAAAAATATCGAAAATATTTTGCTCGCTACATCTTCTGCCGCCATGGACATCCACACTGCCAACACCACAAGCCAGTTGCACAGTATTCCCCTAAAAAGGGCAGGACCAAACGCTAAGGCCATCTTATTCGAGGCGATCTTCAAGGCATTTGCCCCCACAAGCTCGCTTGCCAGCCCTGAATAAAAGATTAAGTAGGCAAGAAGGATCGAGCCGATGAGGTTGGAAAAATATACAAAGATCCAATTTTTTGCCACCGCCCCAGGCGTGACGCACCCTTTCATGATTCCTATCGGTATAAGGCAATTGCCCGTAAAGAGCTCGCCCCCGGCTATGACTACAAGCATTAACCCGACCGTAAAAGATGCACCGCCCAGCAACTTAGACAGACCCATCCCTGCATATTTGCTTAAGTCCTGTGTTACAACGGTATAAAGAAATCCGCCAAAGCCTATATAGGCACCTGCTAAAATTCCAAGCAAAAGCATTTGGTAGAACTTTAAGCTGCACTTTGCCACTGCTACGGAACAGGCACTGTTTGTTACCTCAGCCGGCGACTTGAAGCTCATGGAAAATCCCCCTTTATCCGAAATTTCTTGCTTTAAAATTTATAGCATCTCTAAAGGGCATTGTCGATCCTGCCTCGGAAAGGCTGTATAATCATTGGGCGATTCGTTTTGGGAGGGATATCGTTAGGATGGTTAGCGACAAGTTGCTATGCTGGCAGATCGTGTTCATTACGTCGCTGGTGATCTCAAACGTGGTATCGGGCAAGCTTGTGTTGCTCTTTGACGTCTTTTTGGTCCCATCGGCAGTTATAGCTTACTCCATAACATTCCTGTCGACGGATATCATTAACGAGCTGTACGGGCAAAGGGAAGCTCAAAAGATAGTAAGGTACGGACTGATGGCTCAGATATTGGCGTGCATCTTGATATATATTGCGATGATCTTGCCCGTGGCTCCTTTCATGCCGGACATGCAAAAGGCCTTCGAGGCATTGCTGGGCCAAAACATAAGGTTTGTCATTGCCAGTCTGACTGCTTACTACATCTCGCAGACCAACGACATATATTCGTTTAACTGGCTCAAGAAACTAACGGGGAAAAAATATAAGTGGATCAGAAACAGCGTATCGACTGTATTGTCTCAAATATTGGATACGGCCATTTTCATAACCATATCCTTTTACGGAGTGGTTCCCAATATATGGCAGATGATAGTGTCGCAATACACCGTAAAGGTGATAATCACGATCATTGACATTCCGTTCTTTTATTATTTTACACGAGAAAAGGGGAGATGATGTTTTGGAGAAGGAGTTTAAGGCACTAGGTAAACCCATAAGGACGCCGCTAAGGGAGCTTGATACTTTCCCTAAACCACCGGACGTCGATATGGTCGTCATGGAAAGCGACGAGGTCACAAGCTTGTGTCCCATTACAGGGCAACCTGACTTTGAGACAGTGATAATAGAATACAAGCCAGACAAGCTCTGCATAGAAAGTAAAAGCCTGAAGTTATATTTTTGGAGCTTTAGAGAAGAAGGCCACTTCTGCGAGGCCTTGGCCTCCAAGATCTTACACGATGTGCAAAAGGCATGTAGCCCCCTGTGGTGCAAGGTAACGGTTATCCAAAAACCTCGTGGCGGCATAAAGATAAAAGCCGAGGCCGTGGCAGGTGAAATGCCCAGGCAGTGCTGAAAGGAGTTACAATCATAACAACCTTAATATGATTACCCTGTTAGGTCAATTAATCCTGCTCTGCTGTGATCGTGAGCTTTGGTCCTTTTAACTCTAAACCCAATTGCCGTGCAAGCCTTTCAGCTTTAAGGTTAACACGGCAATTGAGTTCTTATAAAATTGCCGCAGGATGTGAGGATGATGAGGAAGGTTAAGGCACTACATCAAGGCGATACGGTGGGGTTAATCGCGCCTTCAAGCCCAGCCCCTCTGGAAGACTTGGAGAAAGCCGTTGCGGCCGTAACAGAACTGGGCTTTAACGTTAAGGTTGGTAAAAGTTGCTATGAATCCTACGGTTACATGGCGGGCCCTGAAGAAATTCGAGCCCGAGATATCCATGCAATGTTCGGCGACCCAAAAATAAACGGGATATTTTGCGTCAGAGGCGGTAACGGTGCCATCCGCCTGCCAAGGCTCATCAATATGAAGCTCATATACAAGAATCCCAAGGTCTTTTTGGGATACAGCGACATCACCATCCTTCATTTGATGTTTAATTTACACGGCCAATTTTGCACATTCCATGGTCCCATGCCATCGACGGACATGATAAAGGATCTCTTCCCCGGTTACGAGAAAGACCACCTTTTAAGGGCAATATGTGACGATGAGCCAATAGGGGAACTAAGACCTTACGATGGCGCCCTTCCCATGCAAACCCTCGTCGAAGGCACAGCTGAAGGGGAAATAATAGGAGGAAACTTAAGCCTTGTTTGCGCACTGATGGGAACGCCATGGGAGATAGACACTAAGGACCGCATTCTGATACTTGAAGACGTAGACGAACCCGTTTACAAGATAGACCGCATGCTGAGCCAACTGTTGCTGGCGGGCAAACTCGAAGCGGCCTCAGGGATAGTGCTGGGGCAGTTTACGAACATAACCCACAAAGACCCAAGCAGGACTTTTGCTTTAGAAAAGGTATTTGAAGACGTAGTGGCCAAGGCAGGCAGGCCTACGTTGATAAACGGATATTTCGGTCACGGCGAGAAAAAGGTCACCATACCCTTAGGTGTTCGTGCAGTGATAGATGGCTCTAATTCTACATTTACTATAATTGAATCTGGCGTAGTAAAGTAATAACAAATACGAATAAAAATTAACCGTCATGTCTTCGTTATACATCTCCTTACAATTGGTTCGGTCGTCATTTCCATGTATAATTAGTTGAAATTGAATTAATTAGGAGGAATATCTCATGGACCTCATCCACTTCATTGATCCGGAGTTAGCTGCGGCAATAGAAGGGGAAAAGGAACGGCAAAATCTGACGATTGAGCTAATTGCCTCGGAGAACTTCGTTCCCGAAGTGATACTTGAGGCTCAAGGGTCGCTGCTGACCAACAAGTACGCCGAAGGCTACCCTGGCAAGCGCTATCACGGAGGTTGTCAGTTCATCGACGTCGTAGAGAGCCTCGCGATCGAGCGTGCCAAAAAGTTGTTTGGTGCTGAGCATGCTAACGTACAACCCCATTCGGGCGTCAACGCAAACCTTGCTGTATTCATGGCAGTGCTTAATCCCGGCGATAAAATACTTGGCATGGACCTAAGCCACGGAGGACATCTATCTCACGGAGCTTCCGTCAGCATCTCAGGTAAGTTTTTCGAGGCCCACAGTTACGGCGTAGGTAAAGAAACCGGGTTAATAGATTACGACGAGGTAGAGCGTATCGCCTGCGAGGTAAAACCAAAGCTAATAATCGCAGGAGCAAGCGCCTACTCCAGGATCATAGACTTCAAGCGCTTCTTTGAGATCGCAAAAAAGGTTGGAGCTTACCTCATGGTGGACATGGCCCACATAGCTGGGCTTGTTGCCGGCGGAGTCCATCCTTCCCCAATTCCTTACGCCGATTTCGTCACATTTACCACTACTAAGACGCTGCGTGGAGCACGCGGCGGAAACATACTGTGTAAAAAGGAATTTGCTCAAGGCATAGACAAGGCCATCTTCCCGGGGATCCAGGGAGGGCCCATACCTCAGATAATCGCTGCCAAGGCATTGACGTTTAAGCTGGCCATGACGGAAGAGTTCAAGGCTTACGGTGCCCAGGTCGTAAAAAACGCCAGGGTAATGGCAGATGTGTTAAAGAATAACGGATTTGATATAGTCTCAGGGGGCACGGATAACCACCTCATGCTTGTAGACCTCAGGAGCAAGAAGATGACGGGCGCTAAGGCTGAAAAGAAGCTCGAAGAGGTAGGCATAACAGTCAACAAAAACATGATACCCTATGACCCCGAAAAGCCGACGGTCACCAGCGGCATTCGCATAGGGCTTGCTGCCGTCACCAGCAGGGGTTTTGACGAATGCGACACCAAAGAGGTGGCAGAACTTGTCGTAAGGGTGCTTGAAAACGATGATGAATCGAATATCCACGGCTTTAAACGAGAAGTACGTGATATATGCCTGAGGCACCCCCTTTACATGACCAAGGCTGAGCTTGCTTTGCGGACAGGCAAAGGGCAATAAAAGGAGGAATTGGCATGTATTCAGATGAAGTGATGAAACTTAGCAAGTCCATGTCAGAGGAGCTAAGGGCTTTACGAAGGGATTTCCATCAATTTCCCGAGCTTAGCTTTAAGGAGTTCGAGACAGCAAGGAAGATCGCCATTTATATGAAGGAATTGGGCTATGAAGTAAAAGAAAATGTGGGCAAAACAGGTGTGGTCGCCTTACTGAAAGGGGCAAAAGAAAACCCAACCGTCGCGCTTAGGGCGGACATGGATGCGCTGCCCGTAAAGGAGATGACCGGCCTTTCTTATGCCTCTAAAAACGATGGAGTGATGCACGCTTGCGGCCATGATATACACGTCACTTGCGCCTTAGGAGCTGCAAAAATTTTAGCTTCTCTTAAAGATGAACTTCAAGGAAGCGTCAAATTTATCTTTCAGCCGGCAGAGGAGATAAACGCAGGGGCAAAGGCCATGATCGATGATGGCGTGCTCGAAAACCCCAATGTTTCCATGATCTTTGGTTTGCACAACAATCCCGAGATACCGGTAGGCAAAGTAGGATTAAAGGAAGGCCCTTTAATGGCAGCTGTGGACTCCACCTTTATAACCGTTAGAGGGCAGGGAGGACACGCTGCCTATCCCCATAGGGTAATTGATCCTATAGTATGCGCTTCTTCCATAGTCATGAACCTGCAGACTATCGTAAGCAGAAACGTCGATCCCCAAAAGTCGGCCGTCATTAGCTTTGGAAGCATCAATGGGGGAATGGCCAACAACGTAATCCCCGATGAGGTGAAGCTTGCCGGCACAGTGCGTACCTTTGACGAGGGCCTTCGCGATTCCATTGAAGGCTGGATGAAAAGAACCGTGGAAAATACTGCCTCAAGCTTAGGGTGTAAGGTCGAATTTAACTATCGCAGAGATCTTCCTCCCGTCGTAAATCATCCGGAGGCAACGAAGATAGCTTTGTGGGCAGCTCAAAAAGTATTCGGCGAAGACGGCATCATTCTGCCGACTCCTTCGATGGGAGGAGAGGATTTCGCATTATATCAAAAAAAGGTCCCCGGGTGTTATTTCTGGCTTGGCGTGGGTAACCCCGATATCGATGCCGTACATCCATGGCACAGCCCGCATTTTAAGGCAGATGAAGAGGCCTTCCCGCTTGGAGCAGCACTTTTAGCTTTATCTGCTTTAATTGCCTGTGACAAATTCATACAGGCAACTTAAAGGCACGATCAATTTAAGATAGGGGGATAGGTGTATGATTGAGGCGATCAAAAATTGGAAGCTCCATGTATTGGTTTTAATTCTTGTGATCGTAGCCGAGTGGATCGGCGCTTTTTCGTTTCCCATAGGCCCGGGCAAAGTGGTCCTGCTGCCAATGCTTTATGCGCTCATCATGGGAATCTTTTCAGGACCCAAGTTTCTTAAGCTTGCTAATCATAAGGACATGATTGATGCCGGCAGTCTAATTGGGGTTACTTTGATGCTCTTGATGGCAAAGTACGGAACAACTGTGGGGCCAAACATTCCAATGATATTAAGGACAAGTCCAGCCTTGATATTGCAGGAATTTGGCAATCTAGGCACGGTCATCATTGGTGTGCCCGTGGCGGTGTACTTGGGACTTAGACGAGAAACCATAGGGGCAGCCCATTCGATCGCCAGAGAGCCTAATGTGGCTTTGATAGGCGACATCTACGACTTGGATACTCCCGAAGGTCAAGGAGTCATGGGTGTCTACATATGCGGCACGGTGTTTGGGACGATTTTTTTCGGTCTTATGGCGACGTTTACGGCAGCGTTGGGTATCTTTCATCCCCTCGCTTTAGCCATGGCCTCCGGAGTGGGAAGTGCCAGCATGATGACTGCCTCCGTTGGTGCTTTGAGCGCTATGTTTCCTGAAATAGCCGATAAAATTCAGGCCCTGGGAGCGGCAAGCAACATGTTAAGCGGCCTGGACGGGGTTTATATGTCCCTCTGGATGGCCTTGCCCATGACAGAATGGCTGTATAGAAAGTTCTATAAAATGAAATATGGCACATATCCAAGTCAATCTGCCGCTAGGGAGGGCTAATCGATGAAGATCAGGGAAGTTCTTGCTGTTCTTATAATTATCGGCATCATTACTTTGGTCGGCAACTTCGTTGGAGCAAATATCCCGATGATCGATGCCATCCCTGGCATGATTTTTTTAATCGCCATCAGTATTCTTGGGGTAATATTCGCAAAAGTCATCCCGGTCAGGATTCCTGCTGTAGCCTACATCGTTACAATCGGATGCATAGTAACTATTCCCGGATTTCCTGGTGCAACAATTTTTAATGCCTGGGCGCAAAAAGTAAACTTTTTAGCCCTCACAACGCCAATTCTCGCCTATGCCGGGATCTCAATTGGGAAAGACCTTGGTGTGCTTAAAAAGACCGGATGGAGGATCTTGATCGTATCCTTTGTGGTTTTCATAGGAACATACATAGGCTCTACGATCATTGCGCAAATTGTATTAAAGCTCATCGGGGAAATTTAAAACTTACTTATTTACCTCACAGATTAGAAGCTTAATAGCTTTAATTCTTTCATATAATTAGTTAAAGGGCCTTCGTCATTTCATACGAAGGCCCTAATAGTAGGTTATCTCTCTATGAAGCAATGAGGGTTACGCCATAATTTTTGGTGAGGCATCGATCCAATTTTACTCGAGTTTTATATATGATAACTCATTCAGTTGACATTTGTTTCTATATTTAGTATGATTTGCAATGGTAATAATG
>ERZ795046.2510-NODE-2510-length-15957-cov-9.122249_pt1 | contig 15957 bp, 25 predicted proteins | sample MGYA00375130_ERZ795046 | MGnify/ENA primary metagenome ERZ795046 (study PRJEB30175, sample SAMN05720202) | activated sludge metagenome | isolation source: anaerobic digester from wastewater treatment plant | place: Japan | collected 2015-05-15 ...
GCAGAGCGCTAAGTAAGAAAGAGCGGCTGTTATTCTGATATCCCTGGGATAACAGCCGCTCTTAAGTCCACAACATAAAAGGACGAAGAGATAAATTATTTCATTGTCTATCAGGCACAAAAAAGGGAGGAGAAGATGAAGATAAGAATTGATTTTAATGGTATTCCACACTTAAAGATAATCTGGGAAGGAGACGAGTGGAATAGGGTTGAGACGGTGCTTCAAAGTCTCAATCTTGAGCGTCGTAAAACAACGAACGCTTGGGGATGCGGGATGGAGGCTGAGTTCTATCGTGACACACGAGAGGAGCTCAGGATGATATTCCAGAGGTCGGTGACCTCAAACGCAGCTCTAAGGGATAAAGATGTGTGTGATGATGTTAATCAACCCTTTCTTCCAGTGACGCAATCGGAGCAACAATTTAATATTGCCATCTTTCGGATAATCCCGAAGGATGGAGTTACAGTGGTTCCGATTGCAAAATATATCACCATCAAAGAGTTTTGTGATATCGCAAAACTCCTTGGTGAGTGCTACAACTTCATCGCAAACCTCGCGATGAAAAAAGAGATTACAATTAACGGAGTATGAAAGGAGAAAAAAGATGAATGGTATTAAGATTATATCGATGGGCGTTGAGATTGAATGCGGTATGAGCGACATAGCATTTCGCCAGCTCCAGAAAGATTTCAGCGACGAGAAACGGTTTTCATTGGGAAGAGATAGGAGCGTGTTTGTAGATGGCACCACTTATTGCAACTTTGAGATTCGCTTTTGGAGTAATCGGATGAAAGATATTTATGACTTCATCAGATATATCTGGAGCCTCGGGATAAAACAGAACGTGACATGTGGAAACCATGTCCATATTCATGTAACTGGGTGGGAGCTTTTGACATGGGACTTCCAACAATATCTTGTAAATAGGTATATCGAGCATTTTAGAGGTATAGAAAAATATCTATCAAGACTTACCAATCGTTACTGCAACTACCTGGATTGCTTGATGAATAAGGGCCTTAGCGCAAATGTCACTATTGAACAACTTCGGTCCTGCACTCATCAAAGGTATCGGCCTGTCAATTTCTGTCCAATCTACAGGCCAGAAAAAACGTTTGAAATACGGTTATTCCCGTATTTCGCTTCATCCACTGAACACATAAGAGCCATTCAGTGGTTGAGAAAAACAATTAAGGAGTTTACACCAACACCCGAAGACCATTTCTATAACTTTCCACTTCAGAAGCAAAAAGATACTGAAGCGATAACAATATTACAATAGGAAGAGAAAATATGTGTCAAATACTTGTCTGTCAAAAACGGAAACCAACAATGAAAGAGTTGCAAGACGCAGAAGCAACGAACAAGGATGGATGCGGAATTGCATTCCGTCTTAATGGGCGGAATGTATACATCAAGGGATTGAATACAGTGGAGCAAATATTCAACATCTCGCAGCGTGCTCCACTTCCCCAGGTGATACACTTCAGACGGGGGACTAATGGCGGAATAATCCCCGAGCTCACTCATCCGTTCATTGTCACAGAAAGAGATATCAATCCGCTTAAATACAGCGGAAAACTATCTCTACTCTTTCACAATGGACATGATGGTGAAGCGATGAAGACGATCTGTGCTTTGAAAAAGCGTCAAATTCCTGAAGTGCTATCCGACTCAAGAGCAATAGCGATGATAACATCAATGGTTGGGAAAAATGCTTTGCTCCACTTCTCAGGAAAATTTGTGCTATTCACAACTTCAGACATCTACTGCTATGGAGACTTTACAGATCGGAATGATATTAAATATTCCTCAAGTCCGTTTTATTCCAGTTATTTAAACGGACTTGATGGTTTTAGCTCCAATCGTTCCGAGTGGAGATGGTTAATTAATGACTCTGAAGATGAAGATGAATAGGTTCGTGCATCAACTAATCGGGAAAAAAGATCGGGAGTATACCGTCGTGCTCTTCCTGGATAATGGTCTAAAGGTCACCGGTTATGAGATTGTGACAATTGGGTCAAATAATTACTCAACGATTTCCATTCCAGAGGTCTTTAAGACGGCGATAAAGACAAATGCCTGTAGTATTATTTTCGCTCACAACCATCCAGGAGGAAATCCTAAGCCGTCAGAAGATGACATAATTATAACCCGACGGATTAAGGACGCTGGTGAGATACTACAAATCAAGTTAACAGACCATATTATAGTGACTCCATCTGGCGAATTCTTCTCTTTCGTTACTAACGGACTCTTAAAATGAACGATACAACAGAAGAAAAAGGAGAATAGAAATGCTCATAATAGTCTCCGCAGTAGTTTTTATAGCAGGAGTCTTGTTTTATATCTTTCTTGTATTATTATTAAGGGAGGAGATAGGAGATAAAGAAGAGGAAAGAGGGGGGAAGAGATGAAAGTGATAAAGAGGGAGGGGCGGTATCTGATTTTGTCGGAGGCAGAGACAAGAGACCTCATTAAAGAGGTTTTTGCTGAGAAGTTTAGCCCACTAAAAACGGCGTGGGACATCATGTTTCTTCTCTGGTGGGTACTTTCGCTGTTAGTGGAGAAGAAAGAGGCCTGGGCAACAGCAATGGGGTACCGCATTGACTTTGACCGCTTTTCGGTCGAGATAAAAGAAAGGGGATAAAGTGGACTTTATCACAGAGTTTCACGATTGGGTGGAAAAGGGCAGAATTACAGACGCGCCACGTATCTTCATAGAAGCTACGGCGTTACAGGTCCTGAGTATGACCATTCGCCGGTCGTGTTGGGTGTACTGGGGTCGTAAGAGGGTCTTTCCAGTTCTCTGGATTTTGCTAATAGCAAGGAGTGGCGTCTTGAGGAAAAGCACATGTCTATCACTATGCGCCTCTTTTTTAGATGACGACCGGGTATTGCCTCAGGAATACTCATCAGAAATGCTGATTAAACTCATTGGGTTCAAGCGGCAGGGGATACTGCTGATTGATGAGATGGAACTTGCCGCTCGACTCTGGGGGAAGGAATACGCATCATCGGTTAAGGGGTTTCTTACCTCATTATTTGACACAGATATGGAGTATCGTCGGGAAACGATGGAGTACCAGGTCAAAATTCGGGAGCCGTTTATCGGGATATTTGGAGCAACAACGCCAAATTTTAGAACCGTGATAAAAGAAGAGGACATTCTGATGGGTTTTATCCCCAGGTTTCTTTTACTCTTCCAAAGTAAGAAAGAGAAACATTACGAATTTCCTGGTCGTGGTGATTTGGAAAAGGAAGCGTTTCTCCGTCAGTTTCTAAGCGTATTAAGAAATGAGCAAGGTGAACTTTCGTTCACCGAACAGGCAAAATCTGAAATTAATAATTACTCGAATTTTCTTGAAGGTCTAATGTATCGTGAGAACCTAATTGCACCATTTTTTATACGTCTTCAACTCTACAATTTGAAACTTGCGATGCTCTACCATTTAGCGGAATATGAACGAGGGGATAAGGTCACACTTAATTCTGTGATTAAGGCAAGGAATTTCTGTGAAGAAGTGCGAAAAAGCACAGAAAAACTCATCCAATCTCTGGCACTAACCCCCTACCAGGAAAAGCGACAAAAGGTTATTGAACTGGTAGAAACAGCGCAAGTTATGCCCTACAGCGACCTTTTGCGAAAAATGCGTATTCCAGCAAAAGAACTTGAAATGATACTTTCCTCTCTCGAACTGGAAGAAGTAATAGACCAGGTTTTCGAACCTGGTGCTGGAAAAAAACCGAGGAAAATTATTAGACTAAAAAGTGGCGAAAATGAAAAAGAGTAACATGGTCTCTTTTTGAAAAACGAGGAGGAATAATGGAAGAAAAGAGAGATGTGAGACAGCAAAGGGGAAATGCTTTAGTCCCGGAGATGGTAAATGAGACACCGGGGATTTTAGCGCCAACACAAGTCAGCGGTATCCTGCGGAAAACGCCTGAAGAGTTTGTCAAATACCGAAAAGGACGAAGCGGGAAGACCCTGGCCTATGTGGAGACTAATTATGTCATCAGCCAGTTAAACTCAATCTTCGGGTTTATGTGGGATGTGGAAGTGTTATATCAGACACCTGAAGACCTGGCGCTAAAGATTGGGCAGGTGGTCACCAGGTTAAAACTAACAGTCAAGGATACTAAAGGAAACTTTATCTCTAAGACTGCCGTCGGCGGTTCGGAAATAAAGTATCTGAAAGGTAAACCACATATTCCTGCTAACCTGGTTGACTTAGCAGATGATTATAAGACTTCAGAAAGTGATGCGCTGAAAAAGGCTGCATCAATGCTTGGCATCTGTTTGGACGTCTATAGCGGTGAGTTTTCCCGGGAAAATGAAGAAGAAAAACCAGAAGAACCAGTACAAAATGAGACGCAACGCACTTTCCACATGACCGAACGACAGAGAAAGTATCTCTTCAAGTTATGCATGGAAAACTCTATAGACGAAGACCTGCTTCATTCAATTCTGGAAACAGAGTTTGGAAAAACCAGTTTGAAAGAAATTTCTTCACGGAAAGAATTTGAGAAACTGCTTGATGTTATTGACCCTAAAGGGAAAGATGAACGGCGAAGAAGGTCAGAAGAGTGGCAACGGCAACAACGGAAGGAGGGATTATGAATGAGGGCGGTTATAGATACGAAGAAGGGAATGGTAAGAAAGGCTCTACGAAGTGGTGGGATAAAATTTTTTACCGGTGTCCTCATTGCGGCAAAAAAAGAGAGATGATGGTTGTATCAGAAAAGACAGCATATTGTTGGTTCTGTGGAAGGGAGTTCAGATTTAGATGAAAAAAAGGAGCGATAATGAAATTCGAGTGTTACCTGTGCGGAGAAGAGTTTGAAAATACACTTGCTCATTCGCAGATAGATGACCGGCACAAGAATTATATCTACACCTGTGAATGGGTGCCAAACGCTATCTGCTTCTGTGGCGGAAAAATTAAGTGGTATAACTGGACCGACAACATTGGACAACAACGGTGGGAAGCAGAATGTATGAAGTGTAAGACACTCTGGAATGAGGATTAAACAGGATGGGAAAAGAAAAAGGGAAAGACGAGAGCGAACGGCTCCTCCCTCCGGCCGTTCCTCTCTCTTTCCCGATTTCCTTACAGGAGGAGAAAAATGAGAAACGAGAGATTGAAAAGATTGTTAGAGCGGCAGCAAAAGAAACAGTTTGAGAAGGCGTTAATAACAAGGGTGTTGTATGATGAAGCAGTAAAGTTACTAAGAGGTGAACGATTAGTTAAGGTGGTTGAAAAACCAAAAGCCAGGGAGGAAAAATGAGAACATTGAAATCAACGCATTGCCAGATATGTGGAGCAAAGGTCAAGCATCTTTTAACTTTAAAACTACCAACAGATAATGATATCAGGGTCTGTTACAACTGCCACTCATTGTGCGACGAGATGGAGTTTCTCCTGTGGGGGTTTCACAAGTTCTATTTAGAAGCCCTGGGAAATATCATCACTTTATACGTCCGCACGATTCAGGGGTTGAGACATTTAGAAGGAGGTAAGAATGAGGACATTTAACGAAGTGGCTGATTATTACAATCTCCAGGGGACTGTTAGAGAACAGTTCCTGCAGTATGTAAAAGCACGATGGGAAGACGTAGAAGACTACTTCTGCGAAACGGGTTGCGCAGAAGATATCGCACATGGGGAAAAAGTCGGCGTTAAGGAAAAGACCAAAGCGATAGTATGTTCCAGGTGTGGAAAAGAGATATTTGTCTAACTACAAACAAGAGGAGGGAGAATGACTGTAGATGAAGCCATTATGGAAGTTGTCAAAAAAATGGAGCCAGGGGATACATTCTCTTTACTCTGGCTTACAGAACAAGTTAAGAAGATAAGAGGGCATATAGTAACTGATGGAACGGTATCAAGAATTTTGAGATACTTCAACGAGGGAAGATACGACAACAAACCGTATTCCGTCAGTTTCAGATATGAGGTCGTTAGGAAAGGGGTTTACCGAATAACAAGGGTTATTTACAGCGACGAACTCATTGACAGAGTAGCCTATTAAGGTCTAACATTAACGAGACGGGTGGGTGGGGAAAGGAGATAAAATGAATTTCGTAGATTTGATAAACAGAAGATTGGTTGAAGAAGAAGAGAAACGACAGAAAGCAGAGCGAACAAGAAAAGGGCATTATCCCACATCAGCATCAATCCTAACTTCTAACGGTAATGTCGTAGGAGAATGTCTTCTCAAGATTTATCGTGACTGGAATGGCGTTAAGCCAACCAATCCATTTGCTCCAGATACCTTACAGAAACTCGCCTGGGGTAACCTGTTTCACGACTGGGCGACAACCATCTTGGAGAAAGAGTGTCTTGACGGTCGGCTGAATAAACTTGAACGCAAAGTAAAGTTCCAGTCTAAGGTTGATGGACTTACCTACCCCATCTCTGGCGAGATAGATAATATCGTTAATGGTTCCGTTGGGCTGGAGATAAAGACGTCTTACGGCAAGTTTTTCTTCAGCAAGGACGGGTTACTGAATTCAGGACCTAAACTAATGTATTTGATGCAGGTATTGTGTTACCTTCAAGTTAGGAAAGATTTGGAATACTTTGTAATGCTTTTTCTGGCAAGAGACATTGGGTTCAAGGTTCAATACAACATTTACCGAGACGGCACAGGGATTAAGACTGTGCGGTTTAACCGAGGAGCAAAAGAGGAAAAGAAGTATCCTGAGATAACATTTGAAAGGATTATCGCACGGTGGCAGAAATTGGAAGAACACCTTGTAGCAGGAAAAGAGCCTGAACGTGATTATCAGTATAAGACGAAGTATCCCTGCTGTTACTGCATCTACCACGATATGTGCTATGAAAAAAATGGGTAACACAAGAAGGAAAGGGTATCGGATAGAAAAACAGGTTTCTGAAATACTTAAGCAGGAGGGATATACTGTCTACAAACCGTATCCTGCGACAACACTGATTGAGAAATACGGGAAAAGAATTTTCTTTACCAGGAGTAACGATATTTTCGGCGTCTTCGACTTGATTGCGAAGAAAAAAAATTCGGAGACAAGATGGATACAAATCACTACCGGGCTACAGAACAAATCTGTAAGGAGTTCAAAAATAGAGGAGTTCGCTAAAGCGTGTGGTAACAGCACAGACAGTTTTGAACTCTGGGTAAAAGTCAAATCTACATTTCGGCGATTCAAATTCAAAAGAGGATGGAGAGAACAATGAGGAACTCAGAAGTAAATAGCCACACTACCAGAGTGATACAAGTATTCATATCGGTGTTTTTCTCCAGGCCAACTTCTTGCCGTTAAAGTCTTTAAGTCTTTAAAGAGTATACGGCGAGTCTTTAAAGATAAATATTTAAGACTTTACGACAAGTCTTTGAGTCTTTACTTGTCGCATTTACAAGTCTTTATAAATACTTGTAAATGCGTCTAAAGTCTTTGTAAAGACTTATGGTCGTTCGTTAATGATAAATATATCAAGACTATAACGACAGAAGAATATGTTTACACTTTATACGACGAAACCGTGATTAAGTGTGTGAGAAATAAATATTTACAAATACAGGACTAAAATTATGGCGTTATAACTTATTGACAAACATAAACATAACTTGATTTTGGAGGTTTATCTGGAAAAACTGGAAAGAAAACAAGAAATTTTGCTGGTAACGGTGAATGTTTCTACCACGGTTTTCCGTTTGATTTTCTTGATTAAAACTGAGTTTATTAAAAAGCTGGTATTGTTACATTACCAGGACAAAAAAATGGCTTTAATTTGATTTTCACTATTCAACAAACTGGTAAAATGGAAAAATGGTGGCTAACCAATCAATTTTAAGCCGTCGTCCAGCCAGCAGAAACATACCAGAAACCACTTTTTTGTCCGGTTAATATAAAACCATTACCCGGCAAATTTTAATGCGTTTATTTTTGTTTTTTCAAGTTTTTTCAAAAAGCAATTTTTTGCGTTTTCTATATTCAGGTTTAATTCCACTAAAGACTGAGCCGGTTTCTTCCGTGCAAGACTTCGTCCTAAGTGAATACAGAAGAGTTCATCCAAAGCGCTTTCAATGGTCGGTAAATACCGTATATTCTCTTTTTTTTCTTACACCACTCTTTGAAACAGACTCGTGCGTCCAGCAGGCATAGCCGTATCGATAAACCCCAATCTTTCCAATTCCTTCCAAGTTAAGTATCTCTTTCATTTTAATTTCCCTTAGTTAAAGTTTGAGGCCGGGCGTTGGCACTACAATCGCTGGTTTTACTGCAGTGCTGTAGCCCGGCCGCAATCCCATCCCGCATTTAAAACTCCAGTTTAATCACAGTCAAATACACGCCATAAGAGATATCCGGCTGGTCTTTCAGGTCAACCAGTAAAAGAGCGCCAACTGCTGGATTAAGTTTCTCAGGTAGCCAGGTAACGCCAAGCGACCTCAGCCCTTTCACCAGGTCAACGCCCAGTCCAACACCAGCCTTGTCAGTGACACCATCCTTGTGCGCAAAGACGTATTCTCCACGAATGAGAAAAACCTGTTTGTAGAAGCTCGCCAGGTTAATCCCTGTGCCTGTGGCAAAAGCGGCTTCCTTCGGCAGGTAAATCACATCGCCGTTGAGGTTAAACCTATCATCCAGCTGGAAGTTTTGCGATTGCGCAAATACGCTGGTGCCAAGAAGGAGCAGTATCCAGGCCATAACCGCTACAGGTTTCATAATGTTTCACCCCCTTCACCATCCGTTGACTCTGTCTTTATACCCCTTTACCGACTTAAGGATATCGTTGAGAGCGCCTGCTTCAATTGTCATAAACAAAGCCGTGATGAAAGCGTCCCAGTAAAACGGCGTCGGCCGAAAGGTGTTCAGCAGCCCAATCCGCCAGTAAAGAAGCGTGACCAGGGATAGAGTGAAGGTTATCCATTGAGGATTAACCCTGTTCATTGGCGGGATTTTTTTGAGCCACTCAACCAATTGCTGATACGCCGCAGCAAGACTAACAATTAACCCGATAGTTTCCATCTCGCACCTCCATGAAGTGGTAACATTTCTTCTAATACCCTTCTTGTATATCTCATCTGCCTCTGAAGTTCAACCTCAAAACATTTGTCACATAAGAAGTATGCTCCATAGATTCGGTGAAAGGTTAGCCACCTGGCTTTCCTTTTAACTCCCAGCGTGGAGCAGGGATAACATCTTTTCTTTCTTGATGCTGGTAACTGTTCAGCCACCTGATACCAGCAGTTCCCGTGTTTGAGGAAGTGAGACTTAGCGAGATATTGCATTGTGCCTCTCCTTTCACTTTCCTTCAATAAAAATATCACCTTCTTTTTCCGCCGTCAATCTTTGCTTTGCTATTATATAATACCCTTTATTCTTTTCAATGCCAAGACATCGTCTGTTAAGATTTCTACAAGCGATAGCGGTTGTGCCACTACCAATAAACGGGTCTAAAACTAACTGGTTTTCTTTGGTTGTTAGTTTGATAAGATATTCTATAAGTTTAATTGGTTTGACGGTTGGGTGGATATTATGTCTTATCCCGATATTTACTGGTTTGCCAGCTCCAGATAACTTTCCACCAAAGTTTAATCCTAAACTTCCATTTAATCTTTCACATCCCATTTCTCTTTCTTTTTTACTTGCTTTTGCACAATAGAATATCGGCTGATAATCTTCTTCTGTAAATTCTGCGTGATAAAAGAAACGAGAGGCAGAACCTGAATCATTGTAACTATTTTCTGGAGTGTGTATTCTGTCTATAAACATTGAGTTTCCTTTATTTATTCTATTATCTGGTTTTATAGTTTTACGACTGGGTTGTGTGGCTGGAAACAAACTCTCAACCTCTTCACTTCCATCAAGAATAAGATTTGCGGGGAAACGACCTAAATTATGTGCAGGGCTGTGTTCTGCTCTTATTTTACTTTCAAAATATGTTTGCCTTCCATACATTAATTTTTTAGAAGTAGTTGGTTTATTCCTGCCACCAACATTTTTATCTTGCTCACTTAAATATTTTATTCTACACTCATCAATATTCAACCCACCTGTTCCATATTCCAAAACGTTTTTAGCAACATTTAATCCTTTTTCTATTGGCTTGCGTGCTAAAATTATTGGCTCTATTGCAGGCTTAAGTGCTGTTCCCCAACCGTCCCATTCTTTTGCATCCCTTGATATTGGTTTGTCTTTTCTTGGAAATTCCATTTTTGGTGGATTATTAACATTCATAACATTCATTTGATAGATACCACTATAACACCTACCAAATCTTCTATCAAAACCTGTGATTTCTCTTTCATATCCTTGTATCTCATCTATCTTTTTGCCTATATTTAGCGATTTTGGGAAGCCACTATTCCCAGTAATAAATATCTTGCCATTTCTGCGGGCAACAAAAGCTCCAGTTGATACAGTTGGACAAAATATAATTCCAGTATATTTTATTTTTTTTACTTTTGCTAAAACGGATATGCCATCAAATAAACTTAAAACATTATTTATACTTGTCAATATGGGAAATTTCTCGTATTTATGTAAATTTTCCGCATATTCAAAAATTAACTTATTATCTCTTTCAATAAGACATCTATGGTTTCTGCTAACTATTTGATTGGTTTCATTTGAATAGATATGATAACAATCCTCATTTTCTGCTTGATAGACATTCCATTTTTCTGGAATTTCATAAGAGAATACATTAAGGTTTTTATCATAAACGCAAATTTTTTCATTACTTTTAATATCTTTTAAGAATTTAAAACCATTTTCAGTTAATATTTCAGTGTCTTCTGATACACACCCATACACCCATCCAATCATATCTCTTATTTCAAACCTCGCCAATCTTAAACTTATTCCCATCAGGTCAACCGTCCTTGTGCCAGCGAAGCATAAAAGGTAAGCGCCTGGTTTCATTACTCTGTAAACCTCTTTCCAAACTGCTGGTGGCGGGACAAAAGCGTCCCATTCCTTGCCCATAAACCCTTTCTTATCTGGAACTAAACTATCGTTACCACTAATCCACTCTTTTAATACATTGAAAATATCTTTGTATTTGTGGTTTGACAAACCATATGGCGGGTCAGTAATAACTGCGTCAATACTTGATGGTTCTATTTGTCTTAATACTTCTACACAATCGCCAAGAATAATCTCATTATCTTGAAATTGTGTTGTCATTCGTCCAGTTAAGTTCTTTAATCTCAACAAACAAATCGCCTACCGGTTTTACTGGTTTGTCCCAGCAATGACTAAAGCAGCGGCACTTCTCACAGTTAAGCGAGAAAACAAGTTTAGGTTTTGGGTTTCTTCTGTCCACAGTAATACATTTGACCAGCAACCTGTTCTCGTGGCCTTGCTTACAGATACATTTCATCTCTGGAAGAAACATTTCCCTCCTCCTGTTGTTTTTTTTAAATTTTGTCAACCTCATCCAGCCAGCCCCAGGATAGGAAGACATTATCGCACTTGTTTACTACAGGGTGACCGTTGTTGTCAAGCAACAGCGTGGTGTATCCAATATGCCAGTCAGGGTTTCGGTATTTTCCTTGCGTGGAATAGTCCTGCCGCCAGCCCATCGCTGGCGCTTCAAGAATCAACCGCCGCTTGGTGAAAAGTTTGCTTGTCCGGTGCGTGTGGAAGTTCACCAGAAAAGAGAAGGTTTCACCAAGACCAGCGAAGTATTCCGCACTTTCCAAGGCGGTTTTCCCCTGTATCTTCAGAAACCAGTCTGGATGGCAGACAATACCCTTCCCGAGCCGTATCCACCAGGAAACGGTCGTCTTGACCTTCTCATCTTCAAACTGCTGGAAAAGGTCGGTGAAGTATGCCAGCAGTTCCGGGACATCTCTCAGTCTGTCCTGGATGATTTTCAAAGCTCGTTTCTCATGGTTTGCCTGAAGCAACACCACACTTGAGAAGTTTTTCTTCACCTGGTAAAGAAGTTCATTAGCCATACCGACTTCTTCCTTTAGGCTGATAAGCTTGTCCTTGCGAAACCGGCTGAGGCAATACAAATCCAAGAAGTCGCCACCGATGATTAAAGCATCGCCTTTCTCCTGTCTGAGACAGTCCACGGCATGGCAGGAGATAAACGGGATGTGCCAGTCACCAGAGCAGACGACTCTCCGACACCCGTTCAAAAACCGGCTGATTTCTTGTCTTTCCTTTTCCAAGTCAAGCTCAGAAAAAAACTCTTCAGTCTGCTGCTGCCGTGTGCGGTAGAACTTCTCAAAATGACTGCGGCAGCAGAACCTTTTCTTGGGATCTCTTGTCTCAAACCCCGCTCCGCAAACCAGGCAGTTTCTTTTGAATGCACGGTGAAGAAACAACGCTTGGACTTTTCTGTTGAGCGAAGCGGGACTGCGTCCCATTTTTTTCGCAATGTCAACTATTGGTATGCCCGCGTCATACAATTGTTTCAGAGTTTTTTCTTCTTCCGCCGTCCATGGTGTTTTCTGCCCCTGTCTAATCACTACTTCTTCTTTTTTTTCTCCTGGCATTTTCTCTCCTCTGTAACTGGTAAACTCCTCGGCTGAACCAGTCCAGATGCTGGCACGCCCATGCAGTGAGGTATTCTGCCGCATGAGCGATCTTCTCCGCTTTACTATCAATTCGGCGTCTTGCCTTTTCAAACACATCTTCAATCAAAAACTGGTTTAGATGAGCCATCTCGTGCTGGAAGGCGAGGACTTTCTGCCAAGCGGGTGCTGGATGTCTGATAGAAATAGTGATTTTCCCGTCTTCGTCTACAATGATGTGCCCATACTGTTCCTTGTCGCGGAAAGAACGCTCCACAATGCTGAGTTTCGAAGTAACTCTATAAACCTTCTTTTCATATTTCAAAATGGCAGTAGTCCGGTGTCTTAAACCGTCCGCCCCAGATAAGTCCGCATTTCTCACCAATCTTTCCTGCTTCAATGTAGTCGGGAATTTCGTTGTTATTAACATCTACCTTAATGTTCCAGGTATGGTTACCCAGGACATCAAACAGCACGATGTCAAAGGCTTTGCTATAATGATTTCTCTCATCAACGACATGTTTTGAGTTAAGCGTCCAAGTAACGATTTTGTTCCCATCAGGGGCAAGTGGTGCAAAGTTTAGCCTGCCGCGGATTTGATTGACATACCGCAGTTCCATCCTTCCTTGGCAGAAAAGCATGACCTGTTCTGCAAGTGAGCGTGCCGTACAGGTGACAACAAATCTTAACCCCGCTTTTCTCATCTCTTCGGAGAAAAGTTCATACTTTTCAAGAATATCAAGACGGAGAAGGTCTATACTTCTACTTGCCACTGGTGTTCCTCTTCCTGCCACCGGTCAGGATAACTGAAACTGTCGTGACAGTACGAGCAACTGTCCTGCCAGGGCGATGAGAAAGACAGCCTTGTCAGTTTCCGACACGTTTCTCGTACGCCCTTGTCGGAGTAATGCCGCTGACAAGACACAGTTTGGAGATATTTTCCTCTATCGCATCCAACCGACAGGTGACCTCGTTTTTCCATCTTTTTGTCTCCTCAACTTCCCGGCAGAGGTTGCTCGTCCATACAACCGTTCTGGTGTAGGCTACCAGAAGACCTGCAGCAAAGCTGAGAATGGAGATTGCAAGTTTGAGTTTGCCACCGTTTTTCCAGAATCTTTCCATTTGTCGTTATCTTTCGTTAGCCCGGGTAGCCGTGCGTGACAGCGCCACCACCGCCGCCGGTTCCCTGGCCAAACTGTATTTCTGCTTGTGTTTCGCTGCCTGTGGTTAAATAGCCGGAAATAGCGTCATCCGTCGCCTTGAATATCAGCATATTCTCTGCCTGCGTTTCTTTTTCTCCTACCAGAGTTAAGTCAAGCGAATCTTCCTCATCAATCTCAAAACTGTCTGCAACAGAGACATCAGGCAACTGGTCTTCTTCTGAAGTTAGAATGACAGCTTTATTCACCGCCTGCGGGTCTTCTCCATTGAGAAATGTTAACGCAAGAGTTCTCCGGTTTTCCCAGGCAAGCCGTGGCATGCGGTATCCATCCATCATACCCCAGACCTCATCAGTTAGGTTTCCCCAGTCGGCAATACTCCAGGCTGCACCAAGCTGTGCCTGGTAAGGCACACCGGTTTTCTCTGTTTGGCAAGTGGTAACAATATCAGTGTTGGAATATACCTCTGAAACCTCGTATTCCGTGCCGTCAATCCAGATATGGTCACCCCAAGTCAGCCCGGAAAAGTTGTCTCCACTTACCCAAATAGTGTGCATACCCATAAAGTTATCTCGGATATACCAGGAAACACCAGTCATTTCTCCCTGCGACCAGTCAGTTAAGACCGTGGTATTCCCATCGTAATTGTAGTGTCCTGGATGGTATTCATTGCTACCATAAACAATTTTCAGGTCATACCAGTCATCATCATAAGAGAAGTTATCACCAGAAGTTATCGTTAAAATCCAGCCGAGTTCGTTGTCATAAGTAATATTTCCAATTCCTTGCCGCAAGATGGGATAAGTAACATTGACCACGCCAGTTTTGCCGTAAATGTCTTGGTTGAAGGTGGAAAGCTGACGCATCTGCGCATCAGTCAATGGGGTACCTGCTGCTGAAGTAACACATTTATCAGAGTTGTAGTAACACCTTGTAATTGTCGGCATATTTTGACTACTGGCGAAAAAACCACAATATGCTTCAACATCACAATAACAGTTTTTAATTTCAAATGGCTGTTGAATCTGGTAACGAAACTCATAAAAAAACCCAGCACCACGAGAAACCCTTCCTTTCGCATAGCAGTTTGAAAGCGTCCCTTCGCAGCCATTACCGAGATAACAGCAAAATCCCGCCCCGCCATAGGAAATAGGTGTCGTTACCCCGGTTATCATTATCTCTACATCAGCACAGCATTCTGAGATTGAAGACTTGCAGGTCAAAGCGTAACTTAGACCACCACCGTGTCTTGCAAAGAGTTTTCCTTGAACAGAAATTTTCTGGATATTGTTAAAACAAAGGTAGCAACCGGCAATTCCACCGCTGTCTACATAAATCTCCGCATTCTCTATAACAAGATTTTTGAAGTCTTTAGTTGGAGCAATGGCATAGCAAAACAACCCGCCGTCACTGTTTGGTCTGTTGATATACAGTCCAGTAATCTTATACCCCTGGCCATCAAAACTGCCTGTGAACTGGTTGCTTGATGTTCCGATAGGCTCAAACCCGGCGCCGTCGTTCCAAGTTCTTGTCGCTGATGCGTCTATGTCGTTCATTAAAACACAGTCATCAGCCAGGTGGTTCTTCATATCCTGAAGGCCGTCTACATCATATATTTGATATACCGCCATAACGCCTCCCAAACCTTACTTGTTGGTCTCTTCAGAAGCAGATTGAGCAATGGATTTCACACGCTGTTTTAGATAGCCTAAGAGGAAGTTCACCAGTTCTTCTTTTGACTTTTTAAACTTCGCTGCTGCTTTCTCTAATTCTTTTTCTTCCTCTTCGGAGAAAGTAACCTTATATTCTGCCATCGTTCCTCCTGTTTTAACCTACTGCGAAACAGTTAGAAGAAGATGTAAGTATGTTATCCAATTTAAAGTGGGAACCGTCACCGCTACTCTTAATACATCCGACCTTTTCACTTTAGCGCTAAATAAACCAGAATGTTTCTGCTCGTTATTCAAGACAATTGTATCTATAGCAGTGAAATCTGAAGGATAATTAGAATAAGTTGTCTTGCTAACAACTATAGTAGCATCACCCACTTCATCGCTAATGACGTAGTATCCAGTAATTGTGCAATCTTGCCTGATAAGACTGTAAATGGTCTTGTCAGAGATGGGACTTCCTCCACCATCAAAAGTGAATATCATGCCTGCTGGTTCAGAAGAAACTGGCTGAAACTTTTCAGTCTCAGCGGCAATTTCTTCTGCCGTGGGCGGTTCCTCCCCACACCAAACCCATTCACCAGTCCCGGGTTTCACTGGAATGGAATAAGTCC
>ERZ795046.2518-NODE-2518-length-15911-cov-6.158047_pt1 | contig 15911 bp, 13 predicted proteins | sample MGYA00375130_ERZ795046 | MGnify/ENA primary metagenome ERZ795046 (study PRJEB30175, sample SAMN05720202) | activated sludge metagenome | isolation source: anaerobic digester from wastewater treatment plant | place: Japan | collected 2015-05-15 ...
CGGCGTCCCGCCAGCCCTACAGCCGCATGCCCCAGGAGGATTTCTTGCGCACCATCGAATTCGTGGGCGCAGGTGCTGTCTTCAGCGGTGTACTCGAGCTGCGGGATTCCACATTGGAAGATCTGCTCCGGCGTTGTTTCCAGCACGTGGACCGGATTGGCAGCCGCCGGCAGCGCGGAAACGGTCTGGTGACCATCGCTCTCGAGCCTGTGGATGAACAGAACGCACTCCCAGTCAACAGGCCGGATGAAACCCGCAAACGGCTCCGGCTCCGGCTGCGCAATCTCGATCCGCTGGTCCTGCCCGCGACCGGCCAGCCGGGCAATATCATCCCCACTGAATGCTATATCCGGGGAGGGCAGTTGCTGGGCGCCTTTGTGGCTTGGCAGATTCAGTTTCAACAAAACGATGCGTGGCTGCATGATCCCAGCGTCTCATTCAGCAACGCCTATCCCTTGCCCTACCAATATATACTCGATGCCACACGTTTCGAGGCTTGCGAAGTCGTCCCTATCCCCTTGAACCTGGGAATTCAACAACAACCTTCTCCTCATCCCGAACCCGACTGGCCGCATTGGGCGAAATCCGACCATCCCTGGCGTACCTTCAATAATACCGATATCGACTTGATGGAATCCCATGATGATGACGAGGTGAATGAACAACCTTCCGATCCGAAACCACCCCAAAAAGGCAAGCGGAAAAAACCCCACGACTGGGAATTCCTGTTCCGGGAAGGCAGCAACGGCTGGATCCGTTACAAACCCGGCATTGGTTTGTACATGCGCAATGATGCCGGATCTTTCCGGAGACGGCAAAGGACAGAATCGGACGCGACATCTAATCTCTTTTCGGTAGAAGGCATCATGGAAGATACCCGGTTTCAGGCTGATTTGGATTTCGCCACGGTGGAAGACGCGCTCCGTTTTCAAAGCGATTTCGCCCCCGTCTTGCGGGGTGAATCCTGGCTGATTCTCGGGCGCGGGGGATGTCCCGTGGAAGTGGAGGCTGGCCAATGGATCGCGGAGCCACCGGTTCCCTCCAACGGAGCGGACTTAGCGGATTCGTTGATCCTTTTCTTGGAGAGTGATCTCTTGGCGCGGTCGGAAACGCTGGGATTTCCAGACCGGCTCACTCCGGACGTGATAGGGCGATTGGTGGAACAAAAAGAAGAGGCCGGCCGGGAAGGGCTTTCAATTCAGGTCGAGAAAGACTTCACCCGCACACAGCTCGTCCACGGTTTCAACGCCGCGTCCGGCTTGCCGCGCGCGCCCGTGCAGGTGTTCCGGCGGGGATCCATCCTGCGTCTGACGGGAGCGGGTGTGGCCACGCTGCGCGAGGCTTTGAGGAAGAAACGTGCGTTGGGGGAACGGACCAGGGATGGATTCGGCCGGTTCCGGCTGGATTTTGCTCCGCTCAAAGACCAACCGCTTCCGAAGGAGGAAAAAAACAATGATAAACCTCCCGCGAATATCCGGCTCAGTCGCGCCGAGACAATCTACGAAACCGCCAAGCAAATGGCCGGAAAATTGCCGAAGGGGAATCAGGGGCCAAGTATCTCGCAATGGCAAGACGCCTTGAATCACATCCGGCAGTGCCGTACCTATGAGGAAATCAAGGAATACACGAAAGGGCTGAAAACCACGGAAAAACTAGGCGGTTTGAAATGGAAAAACGTGCGGTGGGACGAATTGGAACAAGCCATCGAGACGCTGCTCCATCGTTCGTTATTCGCCACGAAACCGGATCAGTCCGATGCGGAGAAGGCCGCATGGGGCCAAGAGTATTATACGTATCTGATCCGCCGCCATGTACTCTCGCTGAAAAAGGAAAGGAAACCGTCATGAGCCAGGGCACCCCCTATCGTACGTTGTTTCTCGGTGAATTGGCGCAGGAATCGGCCTTAAGCCTTGGCGGAACGGCCGGCGAAGCCTTCGGCGTGGATGAGGCCTTCTGCCGGAATGGATTGGATCGGCCCACCTTGCGGGGAGAAGCCCTGGCGGGGGCGTTGACCGCCACGGCACAGACCCTGTTTGGTCCACATTTGCCGGAATCCATTTCGGCGGGATTCCGCGGCAAGGGCAGCGAGCATCCACCGGAATCGCTGTGGCGGCTCTTCAGTTCGCATCCGCGTTCGGTTCCCGCCAGCGAACCGCGCTCCGGCGTGGGCTTGCGGCAGGAGACCGCCGCACCGGCCGCCGGGGTCCTGTTCGATGTGGAAACGCTTCCGCCCGGCACCGTCTGGCCGTTTTGTCTCGAGGTCAATACGTTCCGGGATCCTGACGGGATCGCGGAAAAAATCGCCGCGTGGTCCTTGTTGGAATGGACCCGCGGACGTTTGTGGATCGGGCGCAGTCCGGCGCGGGGCTTGGGCTGGATGACCTTGAAAAATCTGCAATGTTTCCGCCTGACCGGCGAGGAACACCACGATGAGCTTTGGCCTGACAGCCGCTTTCCCATTCAAGACGTACTGGAACGCATCCGGCAACAGGTCACGCCCATTGATGCTAAGGATTTTCAGGCGGTTCTGGATCTGGATTCCTGTCCTCTCCTCCCTCCAGAAGAACGGACCCAGTATCTTGAAATCACGGGAACGGTGGAATGCGGATTTCATGAAGACGGGTACGGCTGGGACGCGCTTTCCCTGGGCGGGCATGAGACCAATCGGTCGCTCATGCCCTGGAATGCGGCCCATTTATGCCTGCCCGAAGGCCGGGATCTTCAATGGATCAGGTCCGGCGATGAAGGAAAGGCAGAACCCGATTCGTGCATTGTGTACACGCAACGAAGCGGCTCCCCGCCGGAACCGTTCGTGCCAGGCTCCAGCATCCGGGGTACGATGCGCCATGCCCTCTCCCGCATGAAGCGGGAACAAATGACAACGGTTTGGGATCCCAACGCCAATCCCCGGCCGAAGAACCAGGATCCCGATCCGGTCGAGGAAACCTTCGGCGGCCTGGATGGGAGTTCTCTCATTCTGGTACAGGACGCCTATCTCGCCGATGCTCATTACCTCTTGGCCTGGCTGCAGCATCACGCCGAGGATGAATTCACTCAGGGGGCTTATGAGTCGGCCAAGTTCGACAGCGTGGCCCTGCTGCAAGGAAAATTCCACTGGAAAATCGTGGCACAGATTCATGCCTGGAAGCCCGATATGACTCCGAATGACAATATGAAAATATTGGTGAACCAATGCCGGGAACAGCTCCAATCCGTCTTACGCCTGGCCTGCCACGGTCATCTGCCCCTGGGCGGAAAGCAGTGGAGCGGGATGGGCTGGCCGAAATGGACCGTCACCTCGGCGAAGAAATTCACCGCGGGTGATAATCATGGAGATGAGTTAAGCGAATTCTTGCGTCTCATGCCGGGGGAGGATCCGAATCATGTCCAACCATGACCAGGGAAATCACAATCAACTATCTGTCACTCTCTATCAACGCTGGGGGCGCAGCAAACAAACGTTGGATGAGTTTGTCCTGGAATATCTGAATCGGCATCCGGAAGCGTATCAATTCTGGGCGGAACCGCGGCCGGGAAGAAATCAGGTCACGCAACAATTTGAACGGGTGCAGGACTATCCCTTTCTGGGAAGCCGGTTCAATCCCACACATCCCGTGGAGGAAATCCGACTCTTTTTCGCCACGAAAATGTTGCACGTCCTGAGAGATGAAGCGGGCGGCTGCCGCTGGTTTGAATGCTCGGAAGATCCCTTGGCGGATGACCATCTGGGAACGGAGAATTCCAAGGGTAAGTTCGATTGCCACGATCATGCCATGTATACCTTGCAGGACCGGGCCCGCTTTTTTGGAAAGCCCAATCCAGACGGCGCAGTAGGGGATGGGTACGGCGATCGGGTGACCATCCGCGAATACCGCTACCCGGGCACTGGAAAGACCTTCACCTGGCGCATCATGCCAAAAGTTACCGGAGGGGATCAATCATGAAAAAGGGCATAATTCTTAAAAGAGATAATCTCGGTTTATTGATCGAATCCGAAAAACAAAAATATCGCGCCGAAATGTCAAAGGCCGAGGCCGCAGCTTATAAGGAAGGCATGCCAGTTGCCTTCGACCTCGCCACCAACGAGAAAGGCAAGGAGGTGGCGGTCAATGTGCAAACCGTTACGCAATCCGAACCACCCCAGAAAACTGCTCCCGACATGTCCAACCCAGACGTCTACAACCATCAGTCAAAGGATGATGTGATTCGCCCTCCCTACCACTTTGTTCCCATTCCTACGAAGGGCGGTCAGGTCGTGGGCGTGACCGATACTCCGGTTTTTCATGACGGCGCGCAAGCCGGGAAGGGAAATCTATGGTCCGGGGAACTGCGCTGCGCGATGACAGCCTTGACCCCCCTGCTCGCCGCCAACGACGAGTACGAGGCCCGGCATGTCAAAGGCGCGGTCCAAAAAGAAGAGAGCGAGAAAATCCAATTGCCGGAATCGTGGGGCATCCAAACCCCGGTGGATCCCGACAAAAAAGTGCTGGAGCCGTTGCGGTTGCCGGACGGCCCGGATGGTGTCTTAGGCCGCGTGCTGATTTCCGGACGGTCGCTCAAAGGCATGCTGCGCCACAGCCTGGGCGCGCTGTTGGCCGCCCCCATGGAGCGGGTGCGGGAACACACGTTTTCGTACCGGCCCAGTTTGATCATATCCGATAGAAATTGGGATAAATGGGAAACTCTACCCGCCATCGTCACGAAAATCACTTCGGGGAAAGCACATCTTTGGATACTCAAAAAGTTAATCCATCTCAAGTACAAGAAAGAACAAGCACCCGGCGGCTTGGAATTCATCCACCATACAGGAATTGATGGTGACTGTATTCTCGGAAAATTGCATGAAAAAAAGGAACTGGCTTCCGCGGATCGAAAAAGAAAAATCAGTCCTGTTCGTAATTACACGAGAGTCTATGTTACACAAAGAGATTATGGACAGGGCTTTCAGGGGGAAATCTACCTAAATGATGAATCCTACCAAAAAACGTTGGATCATCTCGGTGATGATAAGGATGGCCATCTGAGAAAGGAACATCCGTTGTATGACAAAACAAAGTTCGAGGAAATAAAAAAACGCATTCAGAATATGAAGAAAACCCCCTTTCAGGAAGGACAGGTCATTTTCGTTGAAATCTCAAAAAGCAAAGGTTCACGAAGAATCGCCTCCTGGGGGAATCATGTATACTACCGTTGGCGTTATGCAGGGACTGTACGCCGTAAAAATGGGGATGAACGGCTCGTTCTCCTTCCCATGCCGAAGGAGAAAATCCAGCCATCCAATCACTCCAACCACATTCCTCCCCAGGAACTCAGCGCCGCCCGCCTGCTCTTTGGCTATGTCTCCGATGACAAGAATCCTGGAACCAAGAACATCGGGCAGGGGGATTTTCAAAAATTATCCGGGCGGCTGGCTTTCAATATGGCCGTGGAACAAATCCAGGACCCGGATCCGGGAAAGCGGTTCGTGAATCACGACAGCGAATGCGTGGTCCCCCTGAAAATCCTCGGACAGCCCCGGCCCAGCGCGGCGGAATTCTATCTGCGGCAGGATGAAAAAGAAATCAAAAAACGCCATGATGGCGGCGTGATGGTCACGTATGGCGACCTGGCCGGCGATGATCCCGTGGGCGAACTGAACGGCCGCAAGTTCTATTTGCACCAGCCTGATGCCGCCAAGGATCCCTCGTGCTACATGGACAAATCCGAGGAAACCGTCACGGGCAATCAGGCGGCCCTGGGCCGGTACGTGTCTCAGCCTGGTTCCACCTTCCGCTTCACGTTGCGTTTCCGTTACCTGCGTCCCTGGGAACTGGGCGCCTTGCTGTTTGCCCTGGAACCCGAACGCTGGATCGATCGGCTGCTCGCGCGCCTTCCAGACTGGAAGTCCATTCCCTCCTACGTGGAATCCATCCGCGCCGCCGCCGGCCGGCAGCCTCTTTTCTCGCTGAAACTGGGCCATGGCCGTCCCCTGGGCCTGGGCAGCATCCAGATTCACGCCGACCGCACGCTGTTCCTGGGAACGGACCAACCGTTTTTCGAGGATGACGCCCGTCTGGAACAGGCCATTCAATCTTTCGCGCAAAAACTAGGCGAGGCCCCGGAACGGGAAGAGGTGCTGTTGCAATGGTTAAAAATCCACCGCTATGCCGGCCGCGCCCGCGCGGACTATCCACGAGTATATAAAGACAATAAAAGAAAAACCTTGAAACCGGGAGAGCAAATCTTCACCTATCACCAAAAACTCCGCCAGCGACACGCCCGGGGCCGCCGTTGCCAAGGCCCGGGCAACCCAGATCCGGATTTGTTGCAGCCCTTGGATTGATGGAGGATGACAGAAAAAAATCGTTTCTCATCTATCACTCTAAAATTACATTATGGGATGGTAGTTAAAATAAATAAACTTTCCATCCCCAATATTACTCGTGTTGACTGCCTTCTGATATTTTGGCATTTATATTAACTTCTTTCAGATTATATGCTTTATCAGATGAAAGATCATCGATCTTGAAAAATTAGACTGTGTTAATTTTTTTTATCTCGTAAATCCAGGAGGTGAGTGATGATCTGTGGTATTGTGTTGTTAACCGCTGTGGGGAAAACGGATTTGAAAATTCTAATACGAAAAGAGGATCAATTGGCCTGCGCCGAAGTGGATGGGGGGATACGTGAACTTCATGAACAATTGCTCAACGGAGATGTGCAATGTCTTTTGCAGGTTACGGCTTCATTACCTCTTGAAGAATCCTATAAATACAAGGTTGATTGGAAAGAGGGTTCGTTTCATAACTTGCCATCGGGATATGACATAGTGCGGGAAGACAACCGGTATGTTTTCATTCCAGTGAAACTGGCGTCGGTGGTCCGTTCTCTTCGTGAAAAGAACAAATCGGTTGTGGCGTGTGTTGTTTTCGCGACGCATCGTAATGATCCTTCCAAATTTAAAAATGAACCTGTTTCTGCGGGAATGTTAATTGCCCGCTGGCTGGCAGAAGAATTCCGGTTGGAACCCGGCAGATCGCCTGAGGATATCGGCATTGGGAAAAGCGGATGGATTAATTACCTGGATGGCGATATGCTGGCTTGCGGAAAGGGGCGTGATTATCCCGTGAACCGGGAAGGCGTACGTCGCATCGATAGGGCCATTAAAACCTTAGCCCGTCCGGAGTATTGGGCGTGTTTGTCCGTGGGTGGAGGTTTGCCGGAGATGAAAGAGCCCATCAAGGCGTGCGCCCAATTTCATTTCCGAAACCGCGTTCATATATGGCAAGACCCAGAATTCAAGGAAGATAAAGACTGGATACTGCCAACCCAGATCCCACCTTCGCCTACTGAATCTTTCCGAATCCGCCATTATGCCCTCGAGATGATCCGCCGGGGCGACTTCACCGGCGCTTACGCGCTGGCCTCTCCATTGGAAAATGATCCAGTGGAAAGGCAATGGGTCAGAAAAATAAAATCCGCACATAAATATCTGACTGGAATTTTAACCGCTTCTTCTGGTTTATCTTTTTCTTTAAGCCGATTGATAGAACCATCTAATCCGCGCTGCCTGTCATGTGCCTTGCGAGTTGAATCCTCTTTGCAAACCGGGCGGATTCCTGAAGCAATCTCCTGGACCTGTACTTTTTTTGATGCTGCATTAATTGATTTTATAGTAAAAACACTCAAGCCAGATAGTATCGATGATCTGCGTAAAGTAATCACCATTGCCGACGGTGTGCTACTTGATGAACGGCTTATTGAAAAAATATACAATTCCATATATGGTTGCCTAAATCGTATCCGAGAGAGGCAATATGAATATCGGATCGGTGGGAATTACACTAAAAGGTGGTTGGAAGTAATTCAATCAAAATCGCTTACGCAATTTCGGGAAGCAATCGATCCATATAAAGGTAAACAAGTCCACATGTCTCCACTCAAATTACGAAATATTTTAATGCATAGCCGAGTGACACAAGAATACATGGCTGAAGCCAAAAGTGTTTTTATTAGCCAAGGCCTTTGGGCGAGCAAGGAAAAAACTATGAATGGATTCAAATTTTTGAAACAAAATTTGGTGCAGAATTTGTTCACTGAGTTAGGAATCGATCATGTTGAGAATTATTGGAACACTTTCATTGAGGACCTATCCAATGAACTCAAGAATTACACAATTCAGTAAGGAGTGGTTGCCATGGTTCAACGGATCTTGATCAGTTGGGTAGGCAATACGGATCTAAAAGCATCGGAAAATATCTCTCCTCAAACCGCGGTCAAAACCGATGAGATTGGCCCGATTGCGCGCATCTTGTTGCATGAAGACGAATATGGATTCGATCGAGTGATTTTAATCAGTGATCACAAGTCTGACACGATTGACCGATATCAAAACTGGTTATCCGAATTGAAATTGCAAAAAAAACCCCAATGTCTAGTTCATTCTGTAAAGCTCCATTCGCCAACGGATCTTGATGCAGTCATGACGCATGTCCTGAATGTGCTTGATATCTATTTGCCTAATGAAGACAGTCAGGATATCGATTTGTTCTTTAATATCAGTTCAGGAACCCCGGCCATGTACGCCACCTGGTTGTTTCTGGCACAGAAAGCATACCCTGCTGTGCTTCTGGAAAGCTATTTTAAAAATGGCCAAAGTTACGTCATAAAAAAATTCGTTTCTCCAGAATTACTAACCCGACCATCCCGGATTCCTGCACTCGCTGAACTTTCCCAGGAAATCCCTCCCGAACATCGCAAGCGAATCGAAAAAGCCTTCGCGTCTATTATTGGAGAATCTCCGGCTATGAAAGCATGCCTTCGGAAGGCGAAATTTATTGCTTACCTATTATCCCTGGAGAAACAACCAAAAAATGTGTTACTGTTGGGCGAAAGTGGTACCGGCAAGGATTTGTTGGCGAAGGCCATTCATGAATCATCGCGTCCCGGCAAACCGTTCATTTCTCAAAATTGTTCTGCCATTCCTTCGGAATTATTTGAGTCCGAGTTGTTTGGGCATGTGAAAGGCAGTTTTACCGGCGCGATACAGGATAAAGAAGGACTCTTGGAACGAGCGCGGGGAGGCACAATCTTCCTAAACGAGATTGGAGATATCGATCCCCGCCATCAGGCCAAGTTATTGCAAGTGTTGGAAGAAGATAATTTGATATTCCAAAAGGTTGGTAGTACTGTTGAATTGAAAGTAGAATGTCATATCATTGCGGCCACCGACAAAAATTTAAGCGATATGCTTATCAACGATACTTTCCGCTTCCCTTTGTATAACCGCCTCAATGGTTTCACGATCCATCTGCCTCCATTGCGCGAACGGGGGAATGATGTCGTCTTGATTGCCCAGTATTGGTTGGAGAAGTATAACCGTCATTATTCGGATATGATGGAACATTACCAAGCCAAAACATTCTCCCAGGATGCCCTACAATTGCTTTTGAATTCTCCATGGAAAGGCAACGTGCGAGAATTACGGGATTTGATCAAAGGGCTATGCACGTTTTACCCTTCTGTTTCTCTCTTGACTCAAGAGTTGATCACTCACACGTTCGGCAATAACGCTTCCAGGACAGAAGATTTGTTAAACGTGCCTATCGATGAGAATTTCGATCTCAATCGTCTCACCGATGAATTCAAACGGCATTATATCAGGCGGGTACGAGCCAGCGGTAAAACGCAAAAGGAAACCGCTGAAATATTAAAAATATCAAAAGACGTCGTAAATCGGTTGGAAAAAAAATAAATCTAATGCCACAGCCTACCGTTCGATTCGAAAATCCCGCCCCAGAAAGACGACAAAATCGACTGTAACCGCCACCCGCATCTCATACATCTATTATCCATAAGTAAAACAAAATCAATTTATTAAACTGATTTTATTCGATGCCTTTCGAGTTGGTACGATCCCTGCAAGAAGGAGAGGCAAACAAAATCAAGAAAGGAACACCACAATGTTATTCCGGACCAAAAAAAATTCCCATCACTCCCTCAATGTTTACACCCAGGCTCAGGGTAACCAACCCCCGGCTCAGCCCACGGTCATCGTCATGCAACAACCAGCACCACGCTTACCCAAGTTCATGCTGGAACTGCCGGTTCTCTGCACCAAACATCCGATTTCGCTCCTCATGAAATGCATTGGCACCGGCGTTTCCCGAACTGGTAGCCCTCAGGCCATTTATGCTTGTACAGCACACGGCTGCCAGCATCGCGAAGGTTGGGTCATCGATCGCCATACCGGTAAACCAATGCGCCTTTGGTACAAATAAAAGCGATTGCTGTAATAGGGCAGCGAGGCACCACCCACCTAGAATGGAATCTCATCAACCAAATCGGAAAGGATCATGATCATGTTTAAGATTTTCCATTGTGTTGCCCCATCACCTGTGGCCACGAACCATCCAAAGCCCCCATATGGCCATACTGGCAAGGTCTACGGCAGCGATAAAATCGGCCTGGTCGGCTTTTCCAGCACGGCTCAAGTATTGGTTCAGCCGGTGGATGCGTTCTCTCCAGAGTTGTACAACCAATCGCAGCAATTACATCTACACGTCGGCGGTATGACCAATATCACCGATGCCATTCGCCAATCGGTCGGTCTTCTTTCCCAGACACCCATTGGCATGCTGCGCCGGATATGGTTGCTTACCGATGGCTGCCCCAACTGTGAAACCGACAGTTTGTTCGATTGGGTAAGCCGTGCCCGGGAGGCGTATTGCAATATCAATGTCATCGGCTTTGGCAATCCGGATAATCTAAGGGAAGACCTTCTTCAGCAGATCGCTTCGGGCACTCACAATGGCAAATACATGAAGGCCGCCACGCTGAAGGAACTCACCGATGTCTTGGTGTTGAATTCCGGACGGACGGCTCCTCAACGGCGTCATCACCGGGCTGAAACCACAATTCTCGCTATCGATTTGAGTGGGAGCATGTCAGAACCGATGCAAGACACGACCAAAATCGCCGTGGTGGAACAGGCCATTCTCCAGTTGTTGTATTACAAGCAGCGCGTATACGCCTAATTCTTTGATACGTAAACCGCCATCACTAGGTTCCGGCTCTGCCCGGGAAAGGAATCCCCCATGTACACGACTTATTCAGCCATCGATTCGCTGATGACTCCCGCAACGCCCCCGGTCCGTAAGTCTACTCTCCGAACGTCCACAGCGTATTCGCGTTCCGGGCGCTCCGGGGTGGAGATTGCCTCCGTAACCGGACCGCTAGAAAGCCTTCACGGGCAAAAAGTGCTGCTCCTGGCGGATGTCGAAAATCTCATCTACAGCGCCCGTAACCTGGGATACAAGGTCTCTTTCCGGATGCTGGGGCAGCGGTTGCAGGCCATCGCTCGATCCTGTTCACTGCATGCCTTTTTCTCACGTCCCCAGGGAGATGATACCCTCGAGCGGTATTTCCAGGAACGTGGATGGATCACTCACCCGAAGAACATCGAAGAATTCATGACTCACAAAGGTTGGCAGCGTCATGCGAATAGTGACAATGATATCTTGTTCCATGCCGGAAACCTGGTCACCCGCCACGACGCCGATTTTATTCTCGTGGCCAGTGGTGATGGCCTCCTGGCCGGTGATTTGGCCCGGCTGATCACCGGTCTGCCCAAATCCCGCCATGTGGCGACCGTTTCTCTGGCCGGTTCCACCAGTTTCCGGTTGGATGCCCGTACCAACCCTAACATCACGTTCAATATCGAAATCGGTTTGGATTGCCTCATCCCCGCCTAGCCGGACCCGTTCGGCATGGCATTCATTTCTATGATTTAAAAGGAGCCACGAAGATGTGCAACTATCAAATTGAATCCCGCTATGAACTTCAGCGTCTTCAACCCTATCTGCAAGACCTGCCCCGGCTGGTGGGCCCGGCCGCGTACCAGGCATTACTCCAGGCTGTCCACAGAGGACATATCCGGCCTGGGCATGACCTGTACGACGGCCGGCCTCTGCCGGAATCCGAACTGCGGCAGGGTCATTACATGTCCCCTTGGAATTTCCAACGCTTCTTGCAGCAGGCCGAGCGTCGGCCGCATCGGTGCCAGTGGTGTGGGGGAAAACTTCCCGCTCATCTCCTTACACAACATCAGCAGCCCCATGATCACCGGGAATATATCCAGCACCATTTTCATTCCCCCTGCTGGCTGACACGGATGTTGGCGATTGCGGTAATCTTCGGCCACCTGCCGCCGCAACAACTGCCGATGCCCGCTTTCCGTCCTCTGCCTTGGCCGAAGGTATCCATGTCCTGGCCGAATTCTCCAAGGCGACAGTCTTCGGTTCACATTATTGAAACCGTCGAATTTACCGTGAAACGGGTAGTCCGCTGGTTTGCGTCACCTGGAAAACGCCACTGGAAAGGAAGGTGATATTCTTATGGGTTTCCTAACCCAGCTCCTCCACGTTTTAATTGATTCAACTATACGACCGGCTCGGCCACACCGCTTTCCCAAGCGGAAAAAGCAGCGTTTCTTTCCCAACTCCAGTCGGAACCCCAAGTTGGCAAAGACCGGGACAGGCTCTTGGAAATCCTGGGGACCATACACCCGGTTCCCCAAAACAATCACAGCGTACCACGGAACTCCCAGCGTGGCCAATGCGGTATCCATCTTCCGACATGGGTGGATGACCGGGAATGGCAACCTCTACGGCGACGGTCTTTATTTTGCCACCGATGTAGCCACCGCGAAAAGCTACGCCGGTTCTGGAGGGGTATATCTGAAATGCGTGTTATCTCCCCGGCGCGTCTGCCATTGGACGGCCGGTATGGATAAGCAATTCCGCCAGTGGTGCGTGCAACGCCAAGTGATTTCCGATAACTCGGCCAAAACCGCTTTTTTATTGCAAAACGGATACGACTGTCTACGGCAAGGCAACATCATCGTCATGCTGACTCCACAATACGCCAATCCCACGGCCTGGAAACGCAAACATTTCAAAGTGCGCATTCTGGGTGTTTACCAAAGCCGGGATGATCGAAAAATACGGGTCTAGGTTGTTCCTCAGGACGGCTTCCGGTCTTTCTCCTCTCATACGGCGGAATCATGTCATGAAACAGACTCAATCGGCAAAGGGTCACATCGGATACGGGAATTCCTTCCAGTCAAAGTGACGCCATGCCTGGGCCGAACGACTCAAAAGGCCAAGCGATTTCCCGCCCACCAGTAATGCGGAGGAAGGAGGTCACTTCGATGCACCACTTCCTGGCCTGTTACGACATTTCCAGTGACAAAAATAGATCCCGGGTGGAAAAAATCCTGCTGCGGTATGGCCAACGAGTCCAAAAAAGCGTATATGAAATTCGTTTGCCACTGCACAATCTCCAGTCGGTGGTACGGGAATGTCAATCATATCTGGAAGAATGCGACAGTCTGCGGTTCTACCTGCTTTGTTCGACATGCCGGGAGACCACAATGCAACTGACCCGAACGCAATGGAAAGTGAATTGGGGCCCTCTGGTCGTGTGAGGAGAAATTAGGATGATTCGATTGACTTTATGGCAAGCGTGTTCACCGCGCCAATTATACAATGGATGGCGCCGTGTTAAAAAAAATCAGGGGTGGATGACCGTCCCCGATGACCGCTTTGGGATTTCCATTTCACACGCTTTAGAATCTCTCTCCCAGGAAATTCTTCAGGGCACGTACCAGCCCGCTCCGCTTGCTCTGGTTCCCATTCCCCATAAAGATTCAGAAAAATCCAGAATCCTCTCTTTGCCTCCAGTTCGGGACCGGATTGTGCAAAGTGCCTTATCCAGTCAATTGATCCCTTTGTTCGATCCTTATTTTGAAGACTGTTCCTTCGCCTACCGGCCCAAACGTTCGGTGGCAATGGCACAATACCGGGTGCTCGAGTATATCGGCCACGGCTATCCCATCGTCGCGCATAGTGATATCCAGGATTGCTTTGACCGGATCGAATTCACGCTGGTCCACCAGTTGCTTTCTCTGTTTCTCGCCGATTCCCGCCTCATCCATCTGATACTGCGGTTCATCTCATCTCCCGCCAGGTATCAGAACACCTTGTATTATCGTTCAGCTGGCCTGCCCCAAGGCTCTCCTCTTTCACCCCTCTTGTGCAACGTGGTCCTGGATGTATTGGATAAGTTCATGGTGGATAGGGGAATTCCCTATGTCCGCTATGCCGATGATCTGATTGTGCTGGCGGCAAGTTACCCTGAAGGCCAAAACCGGCTACGGGAGGTGCAACAACTTTTGGCCACTCTGGGGCTGGAATTGAATCCCGAAAAAACATACCTCACTCACTGGCAAGAGGGCTTTCGATTCTTGGGGGAAACCTTCGGAGGGGGCGTTCATGAATTCGCTTACGCATCTCTTGATTGATACTCTGTTTGTCCAAGAACAAGGAACTTACCTGGGCTTGAACGCGGGACGCGTCGAAGTGCGCAACGGGACATCCGTCTTGCATTCGTTCCCCTGCAATTGGATCAAACAAATCGTCCTCATCGGGCGCTGCACTTTAACCTCGGGTATGATCGAACATTGCATCCAAAAGAACATTCCCGTCATTTTTCTTTCGGTCCATGGCCGCTTCCGGGGCCGGCTGCATTCCCATCCCGTTCCTTCCCTTCCCCTGATCCAGCGTCAATGGAAACTCTACCGGGATGGGGAACGCCGCCTCCTTCAAGCCCGGGAAATGGTCCGCGCCAAACTCAACAACCAGCGTCAACTCCTGCTGCGAAAAAACAAACACCGGAAATCGCACTCCTTGGTATTGCATGCGGATGTGCTGCTGCAAATGCAGAATCGCATCAACGAAAATACCACCCTGGAGGCTCTCCGTGGTTATGAAGGACGTGGTGCGGTGGCCTTCTTCGAGGGCATCGTGGAATTGATTCCGCCTGAACTCCGTTTCTCGCAACGCAACAAGCGGCCCCCCAAGGATCCCGTCAACGCCCTCTTGTCTTTCGGATACACGCTGTTGTTTCAGTTCATCGAATCCTTGATCCTTGCACATGGATTGCATCCCGGCCTGGGTTGTTTACATCGCAAGTCAACCCGTTACTCCTGCCTGGCAGCGGATTTAATGGAGGAATTTCGCAGCCCCGTGGTAGACTTGTTGGTCCTTAATCTGATAGGATTGAACCGGTTGAAAAAAACCGATTTCATTTGGAAGCCGGAATCGAATGAGGGTTGTTTTTTGAAACCCGAAGGGCGGAAGTTGTTTCTCCAGGAATTTTCCAAGCAATTCATGAAACGGTTTCCACATCCGGCATCGAAAGAACCGGTCAGCCTGGCGGCTTGCATAACTCGCCAAGTCCGTCTGTATAAGGAGTTGTTGTGGAACCCAGAAGCCCAATATAAAGCCTTTTTTTGGCCGATAGGTTTCTGAACAGTTTTTATATGTTGATTTTATTGAGGTTATGTAACGATTTTCCGAAAACCCAGTTGAGCGGTGGAAGGGTTTTGCACAAGAAAGAATATAACTTATTGATAATGATAGATTTATAGATTCATTTCTGTTACACGATGTTTTCCTGGAGCATGTAAGACATTAAATATCAAGTAATTATGTTAAGAACCGGAGCGGAAATCAGGATGCTCTCATATCACTTACCACCAAAAATAAAGGGGTTGTCGGAAACGGCTTTCTATGCTATTGTTTTTTATGGGGTTGCAAGGCCCACTGTGGCATACCATTCCTGGTGATGACAGGATAGAAACACCTTCTGTAAAATACTCCGCAAGAGATACCACAGTGGCATACCATTCCTGGTGATGACAGGATAGAAACCCACTTATACAAATCCCCAACGGTGCACACCCTAGTGGCATACCATTCCTGGTGATGACAGGATAGAAACTCCTGCAATTTCTCCACCAGGCGGCGGATGCGCCGCCGTGTGGCATACCATTACTGGTGATGACAGGATAGAAACTCTCAACACATTAG